>Ga0137308_101981_pt1 | contig 16278 bp, 13 predicted proteins | sample Inofrocosms_June_FD_97181 | JGI IMG/M metagenome (GOLD analysis project Ga0137308, IMG submission 97181) | Mouse cecal microbial communities from Vienna, Austria - N-Acetylneuraminic and N-Acetylglucosamine D2O microcosms_June | ecosystem: Host-associated > Mammals > Digestive system > Large... | reverse complement strand
AGAGACTATCTGGAACGGGAGGACTATTTTTTTATAGAATCCCTGGTTCAGGAGCTTGAAAGAGATTTCCAGGTGGAATGGCCTGAATTGGAAAAGCTCAGCCTTGCTGTCTGGATGTGCGGAAACAACAGCCGGAACCAGCTGATACAATATAGAGAAAATCTGGTGATCCGAAATGAAATCTATACAAAGCTTGGTGAGATCCTGGAGTCGATCTATCAGGAATTCCACATTGATCTCCGCGGCAATCTGGAATTACATATGTCCCTGGCGCAGCATATGATGCCTATGGATATCCGTTTGAAATACGGCCTGAAGCTGGCAAATCCACTGCTTGAAAACATTCGTTCCATGTATCCTCTGGCCTGGCAGATTGCCGGTTTTATGGCAGCGGAATTGGAACATATCTATGAAGCCTCTGTCTCTGACGATGAAATCGGATATCTGGCTGTAATCTTTGAACTGGCTCTGCAAAAGAAAGAGCACAGCCCCGAAAAGAAAAATGTGCTTCTGGTCTGTGTTTCCGGACGCGGCACGTCCCAGCTTTTAAGACATCAGATAGAAAGCAGATTTTATGATCATATTGACCGGCTATACGTAAAAGGAACATTGGAATTGGAGGATCGTGATTTTGAGGAGATTGATCTGGTCGTTACCACCGTACCGCTCAACCGCGGCATCCAGATTCCTGTCATTGAGATCAACGAGCTTCTGACCTTGAATAACCAGGCAGAGATGCGCCTGGCCCTGCAGTCCGATAAACCGTTTCTATGGGAGTCCTATTATAAAGAAGATTTATTCTTTTCAGATTTATGCAGGGAACATAAGGAGGAGGTCCTCGAGCAAATGTGTGAAATGATTTCCGAAAGATATCCGATGCCGGAGGATTTTTTCCAGTCTGTCATGAACAGGGAAAATACCGCGTCCACCGATATCGGAATCCGCTCAGCGCTCCCGCACCCGGACCGGCTGATCCCGGAAAGTACAATGATCGCTGTAGGAGTCCTCCGCAAGCCTGTTTTCTGGGGTAAAAAGGAAGTCTCCCTAGTTATTCTTGCATTAATTGGAAAAGGGGAGGATCCTGATATTCAGAAGTTTTACGAGGGTACGATCCGGCTGCTTTCAGACGCCGCAGCCATAAGCGAGTTGGAAGCGCGCCCCGATCATCAAACTTTGATTCGGCTGCTGAATAGCGGTTCTTTTCCCCGGCTATAGCTTGAAAAAAGATCGCTGTTCAAACCAGCCGCCGTATGAATCACTACATAAAATGCTCCATTCAATTTTTGCAGGATTGAATGGAGCGTTTTTTTGATTGGAGTTCCCGCAGGTTAAGTATTATTATGGAATCAATCCAAAAGCGCTTACAGGAAAATATCGGAATATGGAAAGGAGTATATCATGGAATTTGAAAATCAGGTCATGGAGCTTATCGTAAACGGCGGGGACGCGCGGGGAAAGGCACTGAACGCCGTATCGGCCGCCGCGGAAGGTCAGTTTGACCAGGCTGAAAAGCTAATGGAAGAGTGTAAATCGTCACTCAATCAGGCGCATAACATCCAGACCGGGCTGATCCAGGCGGAATTAAACGGTGATGATTCTGTACGCGTCACATTGCTGATAGTACACGCGCAGGATCATCTCATGAACGCGATCACAGTAAAGGACCTTGCGGAGCACATCATTCATTTATCAAAGGTTATTTATAAAAAGAAAGGGGAATAAAAATGAAACAGATTACACTAATTTGTGTCGCAGGAATGTCAACAAGTATGATGGTAAGCCGCATGAAGGCCGCGGCGGATTCCCGGAATCTGGACGTACAGATCCAGGCTATGTCGGAATCTTCTTTTGATACAGGCGGAAAGCAGACGGATGTCCTTCTGCTCGGCCCGCAGATTGCCTATCTGGAAGGGCAGATCCGGAAAAAGTATGAGCCGGAGGGCATCAGGATCAGCGTAATCCCGGCTCCACTTTACGGGATGATGAATGGAGAAGCGGTTTTAGATATCGCGTTAAACATGATGGAGAGATAAAAAGCAGCCATGAAACTATTAGAAAAATTTGAAGAATCCATGCAAAAAATATTCAATCCGCTCGCTCAAAAGGTCGGAGCAAATAAGGTTCTGCAAGCGGTGGCCCAAGGATGCCTTGCCACGGTTCCGATCACCATCGGGATTGCCCTGGTCTCAATTCTGGTAAATATCAATGTGGGCGGCTGGGGTACTTTTCTCGAAAGCTCCGGGCTGTACCGCGCAGGCCAGGAAGCGATCGGTGTCACCATGTCCCTGCTCGCGGTCTATCTTCTTGTGACGATATCTTATTCATACAGTAAGATACGCGGATATCACAACCTCATTGCAACGGTATTGTCCATGGCCGTATTTTTGATCCAGGTTCCTTCCACTCTTTCCATCGGAGAGGATCAGTCTGTCATGGCTCTGACCTCCGATTACCTGGGGAGCAACGGGATCTTTGTGGCTATCCTGATCTCAGTCATCACAACTGCAGCCTATTGTGCCCTGATGGATAAGGGAATCAAGCTGAAGCTGCCTGAATCTGTTCCTCCGATGGTAGCAGACGCGATTTCGGCCTGCATCCCTTCCATCATCCTCATCACAGCGGCGGTTTTGATCAAACTCGGATTCAGCCATACGCCGTTTGAAAATTTGTTCAGCCTGATCGCAACCATGATCCAGACACCGTTTATGAGGTTCGGCACCTCGCCCCTTGCATTTATCATATTCACCGTATTCTGCAACCTGCTGTGGTTCTGCGGGATCCACCCCTCCGCTATCACCAGCGTATATACACCCGTGATCATCGGCGCTATCATTGCAAATACGGAAGCCTTTGCTTCCGGCTCTCCGCTGCCTTATGCCTCGATCATCGTTGTATATCTGGTGTGTTCGATCGGCGGCAATGGCTGTACACTCGGATTCTGCGGAAGCCTGTTTTTTGCAAGGTCTGAAAAGTTAAAGGCACTGAGAAAGGTTGTGGTAATTCCAAACATTTTTAATATCAATGAACCGATCATCTTTGGTGTACCGTTGATGCTGAATCCATACTATTTTCTTCCCATGCTGCTCACACCGCTGGTAAATGGGTTCCTGGGGTGGGGAATTTTCAGTATATTCCATATGAGCTTAAATCCAACTTTTGTTTTGGGTTTCCCCTGGGTGACTCCCGGAATCATCGTTGATTTTTTTGTCGGAGGAGTTTTACTTGCTATCATCTGGATTCTTTGTGTATTCTTAGATTTTGTCATCTATCTGCCTTTTACCATGATGGATAATAAGGCCCAGCTCAGGCAGGAACAAGCATTTTCAAATGGTGAGGAGGGATAACGGATGGAAATATTTCCAAAAAAATTTTTATGGGGCGCCGCGATCAGCGCCTTCCAGGCGGAAGGAGCCTGGCAGGAAGACGGAAAGGGTTCGACCGCGGCCGATCTTCGATGTATGGAGAGCAGACGTCAGTCCGGCATCGCAGATACAACAGTGGCATCTGATTTTTACCACCGTTATCGGGAAGATATTGCGCTGATGAAAGCATGCGGGCTGACAAGCTTTCGATTTTCCATTTCCTGGGCGCGTCTGTACCCTGACAACACAGGGGTACTCAATCAGGAGGGCCTGAATTTTTATGACAACGTTGTCGATGAGTTAAAGGCAAATGGGATTGAACCAATCGTAACACTGTATCATTTTGACCTGCCGCAGTGGATGATCGAAGAATACAGGGGTTTTGTTTCCCGGAAGGCAATTGACGCGTTCCTGCTCTATGCGCGCACCTGTTTTACTCATTTCAGGAGCCGTGTCAAATACTGGCTTACGATCAATGAGGAGGACGTACTGGCCAATATCCCGCAGTTTTCCGGTCTGAAGGACCCCAAAGAGTCCTGGCAGGCATATCATCATATGAATCTTGCAAATGCGCAGGTGATGAAGCTTTTCCATTCTCTCGGAACAGGCGGTAAGATCGGCCCCTGCATTTCTTACTGTACGGTTTATCCGGCCACACTGGATCCAAAGGACCAGCTGACGGCATATGAAATAGAAGATATCTATTCTTTTTCCATCATGGATGTGCTGATGAGAGGAGAATATCCCTGCTATCTGATCAACCGGCTCCGGGAAAAGGGGCTGCTGTTTGAAACCGAACCTGGGGACGAGAATCTAATGAAAGGCGCAAAACCAGATTTTATCGGTGTAAACTGGTATACGACGGAAGTCGTCGGACAGTATATCGAAGAAAAAGAGTCCTTCGGTAATTATGAAGGCCCAGAGCTGCCGCGGCGGCGCAGGAAGGAAAAAGGATTTGCGCAATATTATCAGAATCCTTTTACCAAATATTCCAATCCCGAGTGGAATACCGATGGAATCGGCTTTCATCTTGCCCTGCGGAAATTATACGAACGCTTCCATCTTCCGATCATCATAACGGAAAACGGACTCTCCTGTGAGCAGGAGGTATTGACAGGCGGCCGGGTACACGATGAAAACCGAATCGAATATCTCAGCGAAATGGTCAAAGCAATGGCTGCCGCAATCCGTGACGGCGTGGAAATCCTCAGCTATAACCCCTGGTCCTTTATTGACCTGGTCTCCAGCAGCCAGGGGATGGAAAAGCGTTACGGCCTGGTCTATGTAAACCGTACAAATGAAAATGAGAAGGATCTGAAGCGCTATCCCAAGGATTCTTATTATTGGTATCAGGAATGTATCCGGAGGAACGGGAATATCTAACCGGCCCATTATAATCCCCCTGCCCCGCTCAAAGTCGGAGCAGGGGGATTATAAACATCTACTGCGGGGACAGTTCCTTAGATGATTGATATTATTACAGGGCACGCAGCTTGATAATATGTTTCCTGACAAAATCCAGACTGGAACGCGACAAATTCATTGCGCAAAACTTATGTAATATAGGTTATGATCCCCGTATTTCAGGTTCTCTGTGTAGAATTATCCGAAACCGTGTGATAGGATGGAAAGTAAAGGAGGGCATTATGGGATTTTGGATATTTTTGCTTATCATGGAATTATTGATTCCATTTACTATGATCGGAATTGGAAGATCTTATATGAAAAAACCGCCGAAAAAAATCAACAGCGTAACCGGATATCGGACATCCATGTCCATGAAAAACAGAACAACCTGGGAATTTGCCCACAGGTATTGCGGAAGGATCTGGTATCTCTGCGGAATCCTATTATTGCCGATATCCGTGATTATCATGTGCCTTGTGATAGGGCAGGACAAGGATACCATAGAAAATGCCGGACTCATCCTGTGCGCCGTTCAAATGATTATTTTGGCCGGTTCTATCATTCCTACGGAAATCGCTCTGAAAAAGAAGTTTGATAAAAATGGTAGGAGATGGCAGCCTCCGGTTGATCGGGCCAGTCGTTCACATTTACGTCGTTAAAAGTTCCAGCCGGCGCGGCGTGGATCCCTGGATCGGACGCCGTACCGCTCTCCTACACAGCATCCCTTCCAAGGATCCCTGCCTTTTTCAGATATCCGATCCCGTCACAGCATCCCCTGAAATAGATTGACTCCATTTCCATATCTGTAAGCCTGCTTTTCAGCTCCAGTACCTTGATCAGCGCCGTGCATTCCTGCTCATTCAAGTCTGACGTTTTCTCAGCGTCAAATATCTCCAGGACCTTGGGATATGCTTCATACAGCGTTTCGATCTCGTCCCGGATAGAGCGGTAGACTTCATTTTCTCCGGGCAGCTTTGCAGTGACTACACTCAGATACTCCGCAAAAATATCTCCGTAGAGATCCACAAATGTATCAAACGCGAATCCGTCCTTCACCTTCCTCACCTCCGCTTTTTCGCAGAATACTCTTGAAAAATCATTTGTAACAGAATACCACAGAAATTATACTGCCCAAAATTCTACAATTTATATCTTGTGAAAGGCCGGATGGCCACAGATATTTTTTTCAGCTATACGGTTTCAGTCCCTCTTTTACACCCTGTTTTCGATCGGAAATGTCACTGGCTTTGTTTGCCATAAAATCACTTTTCCTTTCTTTTGTAATAGTGGCTGGACTCAACAGGCTAAAGCCCATATTCAAAATGGGACAGCGCCTTTTCCGCACTGTCCCATTTTAATTGCAGACCTATACTCATGGTCGATGAAATCTGTCATAAATGTTACTATTCACAGTTTTTATCTGACTGGAATCAGTCACTTCACCCACATAAGCAAAAAATCAAGATGCGAAGCATCGGCAGACGGCTTTGCCGACTGTTTTTGCGCATGTGAGTGAAATGACTGTGAATAGTAACTCATAAATATCGCGCCAGCCGAAAAGCGGCATAATTCCCTATGCGGCTGGCACTCAGTATAACACCTTTTTTACGGTCTACACGAGCTGTTTTCCATACTGCTCCAAATAGGCGGCTGCCTTTTCGAGAGATAGCCCGATTTTTTCCTGCAATCTTTTTAAAATCGCTGCATCGTCCAAACCAAATTCCTGTCCCATTTCAACGATTTCCTCTGCTTTTCCTTCCGCTTTTCCGGCTTCTATTCCTTCCGCTTTTCCGGCTTCTATTCCTTTACGAATCAATCTCTCAGACTCTGTCTCTATTACTGTTCCTCCCATAATATTCACCAGCCTTTCCTCATTTTCATTTCCATTCGTAATGTGGGTAATGATCGTATTCACAAATCCCATAAGGTCAACAATCTCATAATCCGATAACTCACCTTTTTTATGCATCTGAACCATCTCATGCCGGAAATATTTCAAATCCTTTACCGCATTGTCTATATTACTTTCCGAAATAAGATCCTTTTCATACCTTGCAATATAAAAAGGGATATAGGGAAACAACCTCTTTTCCACAATATATTCTTTTGTAAATTCCGAATATTCCAACCGCACAGCTGGAAATATTTTCTTCCATGTCCTGATGGAAAAATATCTTACCCTTATTATATCGTCAATTCTCTCTTCTGGCAACCGAAATAAACAGGCCTGAATAACAGCTTTTATGTGGCGTTACTGTTCATACCCTGACCGGGCGCTCACAGTAACGGCATCCAGCCCATCACTGAATTGGCCGGATGCCGCGCGGCACCGTGTGAACAGTAACAAGCGCTTATCAAGCAGCTTATCTCCGCGATATTTAATGCTTGAAAAACTCCCCGTCCGATTATATAATTAAGAATAAGATTTCCCTGTTTTCATATGCAGCTAAGAAGCAAAAAAGGGATCAATGCTATCATCTTGATTTTACAAGGAACGAGACAGACATGAAAAAACGAATATACCTTTTATTTTTAACCGTACTCTGCGCGGCATCCTTTACGGGATGTAATGCTTCTGAGAAAAAGTCTCCCGCGGAGACGCAAACGGAACAGGTCAGCCTGACCGTCTGGGGCGCTGAGGAGGATGCGGATCTGATGAATCAGATCATCCAGAGCTTCCGGGACCATTATCAGGGCCAGGCGGATTTTCAGATCACATTTCAGGCGCAGGGCGAATCGGCCTGCAAGGACGCGCTGCTTGGCGGCCTGGAGGAGGGCGCGGATGTCTTTACATTTGCGGACGACCAGTTAAATGCGCTGGCCGCGGCAGGCGCCGTGGATCCCATTGACAATGCGGACGAGATCCGGAGTCAAAGCCTGACCAGCGCAGCGGAGGCGGCCTCGGTAGGCAATACGCTGTACGCTTATCCGCTGACGGCAGACAACGGATACTTTCTATATTATAATAAGCAATTTATCAGTGAGGAGCAGGTGAAGACGCTGGACGGAATCCTGGAGGCCGCGGCTGCAGGCGGACGGCAGTTCGTGATGGACTGGAGTTCAGCCTGGTATGTATACTCCTTCTTTGGAAATACGGGCCTGGAGATCGGGCTCAACGACGACGGCATCACCAATTACTGCACCTGGAACCAGACGGAAGGGGACATCCGCGGGATCGACGTGGCACAGGCCATGCTCCGGATCGCGGCAAACCCCGGGTTCGCCAGCCGGATCGATACGGAATTTGTGGACGGGGTCCGGAACGGGTCTGTGGCCGCAGGCATCAGCGGCGTATGGAATGCCGTTGCAGTTGAGGAGGCCTGGGGGGAGCATGCGGGAGCGGCCAAACTGCCCACCTATACCTGCGCTGACCGGCAGATACAGATGGCTTCCTTTTCCGGCTGCAAGCTGATCGGGGTCAACGCATATTCTAAGCACCCGGAATGGGCCGCCCGGCTTGCGGAATGGATCACCAATGAGGAAAACCAGCGTCTCCGGTTTGAGCTGCGGGGACAGGGGCCGGCCAATATCACGGTTGCGGCATCTGCCGAGATCCAGCAGTCCCCGGCGATCGCGGCCCTCCTGGAGCAGTCTGAATTTTCCCAGCTGCAGCGGGTGGGCGGAAAGTTCTGGGATCCGGTTTCCCTGTTCGCGGGTAATATGGCGGCGGGAAATCCCACCGGACAGGATCTGCAGGAGCAGCTTGACCAGATGACGGAGGGCGTCTGCGCAAGGTAGATTACAGAATACAAAGACCGCATTATCTATCGAAAGGATTTGTTAAGACCACATGAAAACAAAGCTTAGTATACAGCAGCGCCTGATACTTCCCATCCTACTCCTGGGCGCCGTGGCGCTGATCTCCAATCTCCTGTCGGTTTTCAGCATCAACAATGTCAACTCCAATGCCTCAAAGATCGTGGACAATTATATGGTGGGCTCGGAAACCCTGCAGGATATCCGATATGCCACCGCGAACATCCACAAAATGGCGCTGTCCCACATTGTTGCCACGGACTACAACACGATGATCACCGTCGTGACACAGATCAAAGAGGAAGAAGAGGCGCTGGAGTCCTATTTAGAGGAATACAAAAAATATATCACAAAGGATGAGGAAGCGCTCTATTCCCAGCTTATATCCAACTATGAGTCTTTCAAGCACTCTCTGGTCTATCTGGTGTGCGCCAGCGCAGACAGCAAGACTCAGGATGCCTACACATACGCAAACGGCGACGTGGCAAGCTTCGGAGCAGCCATTGAGAGCAATACGGCAGAGCTGGATGCGGCCGTCAGCGCCCGGACCGCGGACGCGAGGCAAAAGCTCCTGGCCGTCTATATCATTTCACTCATCATCACGGCCGTGTCCATTGCGGCCTGTGTGATCCTGGTGCCTGCGGCAGTCAAGATCATCAAGACCTACGTGATCACGCCGATCAAGGGTACGGTGAATACGCTTCAGGAAAGCTCGGAAAAGCTGAACGGCGTTGCCGGCGAGGTGCTCAAGCGCACCCGGACCTCGGGCAGAAGCGCAGAAGGGCTTTCCTCTCTTGCGGATTCTCTGTCCCAGGCGATCGTAAAGGTGGCAAGCAACGCGTCCAATATCAACAGCAGCGCTTCGGATATCAAGCTGGATGTCCAGGATATGGCATCGGAATGCGGCGCCATCATGGAGTATTCTTCGGCTATGAAGACGCGGGCCAATGAGATGGAATCATCCGCCCAGACAAACACAGAGGTGATCCGGAAAAAGGCTTCCGATATCCTGGAGGTGCTTGGCGAAGCCATCGAGAACAGCAAAAGTGTGGATCAGGTGAACAGCCTGACCAATGAGATCGTAGCCATTTCCTCCACCACCAACCTGATCGCCCTTAATGCTTCCGTAGAAGCCATGCGGGCCGGCGACGCGGGAAATGGATTTGCGGTGGTGGCGCAGGAGATCAAGAGCCTGGCGGATTCCTGCGGCGAAACGGCGGGACGCATCCAGGAGGTCAACGAGGTGGTGACAAAGGCGGTACATAATCTTTCCCGGCATTCTCAGGACATGGCCGATTACCTGAGCGGAACGATCCTGAAGGAATTTCAGGAATTTGTGCATTCCGGCAGGCAGTATAAGGAGGACGCGGATTATGTACAGGAAATGATCGACGCCTTCAACAGCCGGACGGACCGGCTGAGAAATTCCATGAACGAGATCGCTGATTCCATCGGGAGCATCACAAAGGCTCTGGACGAAGGGGCGTCCGGGATCACGGGCGTAGCAGGCAGTACAAAGAGCCTGGTGGACGATATGGCAGATATCACCGGGCGTATGGATGTGAACCGGGAGATCGTAGAGGAATTGAAAAAACAGATGGAGGTGTTTGCGGATCTGTAAATAAAGACCAAAAAAACAGTTCTGTAAGGTTGAGGTGCAGTAACAGTCGGCGGCTGGATGTCAGAAACCGCTATTTTACTGGCCGGCCTCATTAGCAGGCACAAAAGCGCGAAGCACGGATTGCAACCGTACAGTTGGAATATTTTCCATATTTCCTGGCTATACTATATATGATTCAGCGATGTCTGATTCATGAAAAACGACAAATGTATCGCTATGAGGAGCTTAGATTTATGGAAACGCCAACGCATTACACAACACCCCGTCCGGAGGGACATATCGAAGGTTTCACTTATTTCTGCAGAACGAACCGGAGCTCCATCTTCATCATACTGAGCATGCTGCTTCTGACCTATGGATTCATGCTGTTTCATTTCAGCTTTTCCATCGACACCGAGGCGTGTGTCGTATTGCAGATGAATTTTTATAAAGGATGGATCGGGATCAATCGGTATGGTCTGGTCTTTACAAAATGGCTCACCGGACTGCTGAGCCTGATTCCCGGATTCGCCGCGGTTCTGATGGTGCTGACGACCTTTGGCTACAGTCTGGCCTGGATGTATTTTTTTCATTGGATCAAAGGAAGGGACTTGAGCCGGACGGAGCTGAGCTGGGTATTCCCGGTGCTGTTCTTTTCCAGCGTCCCCATGGTGGAGCTGAGCAACTTCCAGTGCCAGTCCTTTGAAGTTGCATTTGCCATGCTGCTCTGCGCGGCGGCGCTTTTGCTGGAATGGCAGTGGATCCTGTCCGGCGGGATCCTCCGGCTCCTGCTGTCTGTCATGCTGGGAGTCTGGTGCTTTGCCTCCTATCAGGCATTCGTGCCGGTCTATATTTCCGCATCCCTGGCATCCTTTCTCCTGGCATATCATTACCGGAGTGACGAGATCGGAAGCCGTGTCTTTCTGGTTTCCGTAAAGCTGGCCTCCGTATTTTTGTGCGATTATCTGATCTGTACCCTGCTGGGCAAAATCCTGATGTTCCTGGCGCGCGTCGAAGCCGGAACCTACACGGACAATATGATCCGCTGGGGAAAAGCGCCCCTGGACGAGATCATAACCTCCCTGAAGCTCTATATCAGCGATACTGTGCTGGCGAAAAATATTTTCTGGAACAGATGGTATCTATTTGCGGCTGTCAGTCTCTTGCTGTCGGCATTTTGGAAGCTCAGAAAAAAAAACGCGGAACGCAAATTTTATCCGTATTCTATTTTCGTGACCTTCCTGCTGCTGGCTTCGCCGTTTTTCCTGCCCGCCCTGCTGGGCGCGCCGCTGGTTGTCCGCGGACAGCTCGCGCTGCCCTTTGTCGCGGCGGCGGGTACGGAAATGATCGGGGAACGTTTTCTGGAATCTGCGGAAATGCTTTCGGAGCATGGCAAGGCCATCGGGCTTGCCGCCGCAGCGTTCCTGTTTCTTCTTATTTTCAGGGGAAATATTGTGATGGATAACCGTCTGCTTTATTCGGATTATGTGGTGAGCCAGCAGGAAAACGCGCTGACGGAGCGGCTGGTCGAGCGGATTGAGACGGTGAGCGGCGGGGAAGCGGCGCCGGCAGGCAATTCCGCGGAGTCCGCGGCAGACGGCGGGGAAGCGGCGGCAGGCAACTCCGCGGAGTCCGCGGCAGACGGCGGGAAGGAAACTGCGGTAGCCATCCTTGGAAAATGGTCGCCGACCTGTAATCCCTCCATGATCCAGGGAGAAACGCTGGGACACTCTTTTTATGAATGGGATCAGACGGTCCCGGGAGGGACCTGCAAAAGGGTGCTTAGTTACTGGCATGTGCTGGGTTACGAATATCAGAATCCGGACGCACAGCAATGGGAAGCGGCGGAGAAGCTCGGGGAAGGGATGCCGGCATGGCCGCGGCAGGGTTCCGTAGTCCGGGAAGGGGAGCTGGTTGTGATCAAGCTGTCGGAATGATTGCCAACCGGCTGCAGTCAAAAAAGACAGGCCGCACAAACAAACTTGTGAATGCCTGTCTTTTTTGGTCCCTGACGGCTATTCTTTCACGCCGCCCAGTGTTACGCCTGCGATGATGTACTTGGACAGAAGCAGGTATACGATGATGATCGGCACGATGGCCACCAGGATCATGGTATAGATCTTCCCCATGTCAAAGTTCATATAATCCGCGCCACGGAGTGTCGCGATCAGGATCGGCACCGTCATCTTGTCCTTGGACTGGATGACCAGGGCCGGAACGAAGTAGTTGTTCCAGGAGCCGACAAAGGAAAAGATTGCCTGCACCGCGATGGCCGGTTTCATGATCGGAAGCACGATCCGGTTGAATGTCCGGAATTCTCCGCAGCCGTCAATTCTGGATGCCTCCACCAGTGACAGCGGAAGGGAGGACTGCAGATAGCTGTGCATAAAGTAGAACACGGACGGCGATGCGATGGACGGGATGATCAGCGGAAGCAGGGAGTCATACATTCCCATGTTCGTGATCAAACGCAGGAATCCCATTGCGGTTACCTGTGTCGGCATGACAAGGATCGCCATGATAAATGTAAATGCTGCCTTCTTCAATTTGAAGTCGTACGCATACAGGCCGTAAGCCGTCAATGCCGAAAAATACGTGCAGATCGCCGCGGAGCATCCGGAAACGATCAGGCTGTTCAGGATCCCCCGAAACATCGGGAAGGTTCCGTCATTGGCCACACTGCTCAGGTTTTTCAGCAGATAGCTTCCCGGCAGCGCGGAAAATCCCTTCTGCAGATCCGCATGGGACCGTGTCGCGTTGACGATCAGGATGTAGAAGAAAAACAGGCACATAAACGACAGAAGGATCAATACGATATGTGCGATGATACTCCGTAAATGACTTGGCTGTTGTGATTTCATAGACTATCCCCTCCTCTGCTGCTTTCGCTGCTGTTTTCTTGCTTTCTTTGCCGCTGCCTTGGAGCCATCCGGATCGTCATTGTTGGTCATACGGTATACGATAAAGCAGAGGATCCCGCTGACGATAAACAGGTAAACAGACAGCGCGCCTGCCATACCGTAGTTCCTGCTCTTCAGATGGCTGTTCAGGAACATGATCAGCGTCATGGACGTACGGTCCGGAGTTCCCTGTCCGTTTGTCAGGATCTGCGGAACATCGAACATCTGCAGACCGCCGATGATAGCCGTGATCAACGTATAGGCAAGGATCGGCCGTATCTGCGGCAGTGTAATATAGAAAAACCGCTGGAAGCTGTTGCAGCCGTCCAGATCTGATGCCTCAAAGATATCTGGGCTGATCCCCATGATCGCGGCCATCAGCATAATGGTTGAATTTCCAAACCACATCAAAAAGTTCATGAATCCGACCAGTGATCTGGTCCCAAAAGCAGTCCCCAGGAAATCGATGGGCTCGCCGATAATCCCGATAGACATCAGGATCGAATTGACCGGTCCGTTGGTGGAGAACATGGTAAAAAATAGCATGGCAAAGGCAGACGCCATGATCAGATTCGGCAGATAAATGACCACCTTAAAGAACTGTGTACCGCGGATCTTGAGCCTCGCGTCTACGAACCACTCCGCAAGCACCAGAGCGATCACGATCTGGGGAATAAACCCGATGATCCACAGGATCAGGGTATTTGCGCCGTATTTCAGCATATCCGATTTCAGGAGGCTTGCATAATTGGCCATCCCGATAAAATTGGGTCCAATCTCTTTAATTCCCGAACGGTAGTATTCAAAAAAGCTGTATCGGACAGTATCTACCAGAGGGATCAGGGAAAAAATGAAAAAGCTGATAAAAAACGGAAGGATAAAAATATAGCCCCATTTTGAATAGTCCACTTTTTTACGTTTTGTTTTCATAGACTGTCATTCCTTTCTTTTTTTCAAAGCATACCCGAACCGAAGGCGGCTTAAAACGTGCTGAATCCGCCGCAGTCCACCGGCTGGCCGGTGAACCGCGGCGCTCCAAAGCCTTCTCTCTTTACTCCGGCCATTCTACCGCGGTAATATCCGGATAGCGTTCTATGATCGCAGTCTCAAAGTTTGCTTTTGCCTTGTCGTAGTCCACTTTTCCCTGCAGATAATCACTGAACGAGTTCTGGATCAGCTCCACACATCCCTGGTCATAGGCGCAGAGAGGCGCGATCTTGATATTTTCCGCAACCGGCGCAAAGTATGTAAACGGATTCTGTCCTCCCAGGAATTCCGAAGCATAGGAATCATCCTTTGCCGCTTCCTGCATTCCGCTTGTCGTATTTGTAAAATCTGAGTAGTCCTTGGAAATCTTCAGCAGATTCTCTTTGTCCACGGTGACCGCCAGGATAATGTCTTTTACATGCTCCGGATTATCCGTGCCTGTACATGCATGTACATAGGAACCGCCCCAGTTGTATTCCTGCGGAGGATTGGTCACGGCCCATACGCCGTCTTCTCCATCCCAGTTCGGTTTCAGGGTAAAATCAATTCCCCACGCCGGGAACAGAAACGCGAATACCTTAGACGCGGAGCCCATTGCCTTGTTCCAGTCGTCATTCCACTGGCCCTTTACCGTCTTGTCAAGATAGCCTGCGTCCAGCCACTCCTTGGAATCATTGATCCAGTCCACGATCTTCTGATCCACCTTGATGGTAGATTCTCCCGGACTCACCCAGGAATTTTCAATGCTGTTGCCATACAGCCGGAATGTGTCCGCATAGGAGGAAAATGTAAAATATCCCTTCGCCTTGAGCTCTTCCGCCGTTGCCTTCATGGTATCCCAATCCTTGACCTTTTCGCCGATCTCCTCCGGATCATCCGTACCGAATACTTCCTTCGCAATGTCCCTGCGATATACCAGCAGCCCCGGGCAGCACTGCCAGGTGGATCCCCTCTGGACGCCCTCCGTATCTGAAGCCGTTACTTTGGTAAATTCATACTGGTCGGACAGCTCCGAATCCGGGTCGATTCCAAGATCTGTAAGAGGCATTGCCACGTCTGCTTCCGCGTCCGTATATTTATTGACATAATCCGTCTCTGACAGGAAGATATCCACCTTATCATCTGCTGCCGCGTCTGCCTGCTTCATCAGCGCTTCATCCAGCTTCTGCTGGTAGACACCGTCCTGGTTCGGATTGATGATCCAGTGAATCTCTGTACCGTCGTTTAACGTAGTCACGGTTCCGTCCGAAGAGGTCTCCTTCACTTCCGGATAAACAGCCTCCACACGCTCCCGGAACTCATCGTTCCAGCTATAGATATTGATGACCTTGCCCTCTTCGCCGCCGGATGCTTCTCCTGCCGCCCCGCCGTCAGAGCCGCCGGAGCCGGGTTTGCTTCCGCAGCCTGCCAGTGAGCCTGCTGCCATAGCCGCAGCCAATACGATACATACCACTCTCTTTTTCATTTGAAAAATCCTCCTCTTCATTCTGCGGAGCTGCCGCCCCGCTTTTTTAGTATGCCCGGATTATAGCGCATAATTTTCTGACAATATATTATGAATCTCAAACTTCGCACATAGATTTTAGCTATGCACCTTGAAAATTCAATATCTGGCAATGATTCAATTATCAAAGAACAGCCTTTTGGAACACTATGCTGCTACTAATTGGGATTGTAGCAGGGATGGTAAGGTGCTGATGAAAGTGTCTGCCAGTTCATCTATCTTTTCATCAACAAGATCACAGTGTTCCTCTAAAAGTTTTCGGAACATTTGAAGCAACATTTGAAATGCCTGCATCCATGTGATGTCAGACATTTCATCAGAAAAGTACAGAAACAGTTCTCCAAGTGAGCGGCTGTCGTTTGATTCCCTGTTTTCGATGGACAGCATCATATACCTGGTAAAAACAACTGCCGTATGGGCGGTCATTGCATCAAAAGAAAGGCAATGGCATTCTTTGCTGAGCCTGAGATAACTCTTGCAGACTTTGAAGAATACTTCGATATCCCAGCGTTTTCCATAAAGGCGGATGATTTCATCTTCACATAAGGATGTATCTGTTGTGATAAGGCAGATGTATTCCTTGCGCTTATTCCGATTGCGGACATATACAACCCTAGCCGGAATCGCTTCCCCGTCTTTGATGACTTCCACATCCACCGATAAGAGGTATCTGGAACGTCCCCTGCGTTTTGTGTTCCTCTTGTAGATATCGATAAGGGAGAGTTCTTCTCCATTGTATCGGAAGAACATTTTTGGGGTTTT
>Ga0137308_101980_pt1 | contig 16281 bp, 15 predicted proteins | sample Inofrocosms_June_FD_97181 | JGI IMG/M metagenome (GOLD analysis project Ga0137308, IMG submission 97181) | Mouse cecal microbial communities from Vienna, Austria - N-Acetylneuraminic and N-Acetylglucosamine D2O microcosms_June | ecosystem: Host-associated > Mammals > Digestive system > Large... | reverse complement strand
ACCATACGCCCTCCAACCACTCCCGCTTTGATACGCACATATTCTTTATGTTTAAGGCTTGAGACCAGACGTCTAGAGACAACTGCTGGCACTTCATAATCGGTCTTTACCGGAAGCTGTCCCATCATTGCAAGCACCGGGGAGACAAAGTTCTCAAAGGCAATATAAGCAGACACCGGGTAACCCGGCAGTCCTATGACAGGCTTTTTGTCTACGATAGCAAGAATCACAGGCTTTCCAGGCTTAATCGCCACACCGTGAATCAATACTTCTCCCAATTCTCTTAATACATGAACTGTATAGTCATCGCGTCCTGCACTTGAGCCGGCATTGATAATCACCATATCGGATACTGCAACTGCCTTTTTTACTTCCTCTAAAATCTTCTCATATATATCTTCTAGGATAGGGCAGCGTTTAGCCAGACCGCCTTGTTCTATCACCATCTGTTCAAACATTCTGGTGTTGGATTCGATGATACTGCCATCTGTAATTGCCTCTCCTGGCTCGATAATCTCTGTTCCTGTTGGAAAGATAGTTACTTTCGGTTGCTTTACCACCTCAATCTCGGTAATTCCAGCGGATAACAGCACTCCAACGTCAATCGGACGAATCTTGTGACAGCTTGGCAAAATCATCTCCCCTGCCACAATATCCTCTCCTACAGGCCGTATATGCTGCCAGGCAGCCACAGAAGCGGTAATCTCCACCTCATCCTCTGCCCCAGTCTCCAAAAGGTCCTCTGCCATAATCACGGCGTCATATGGATGATGAATCGGGTCTCCAGTATCCACCACCACATAGTCCTCTCCCTCCTTTAGGCGCACAGGATTGGTCTCACATGCCCCATAAGTCCTAGAAGAGATAACTGCGATTCCATCCATCGCCGAAGCATTGTAAAGAGGTGAGCTGTTCTTCGCATAGGTAGCATGGCGCGTCACCCTCTTACATGCCTCAATCACTGGAATTGTCTCATACGCTGGCTCCCATATCTTTTTTAGCGCCTCTAAATATATTTTTTTCGCCTCCTCCACAGGAGTTGTTTTTAGATATAGATTTCTTTTCCCCATAAGTCTTTCTCCTTATTTAAAGTTGTGCCACCCATATTTTGTCGCCGGATTTTAGGCCTTCTTGGTTTAGGTCCACGACCGCATAACCATCTGCTCTTGTCATCGTTGACATCAGGCCTGACTTTCCAAATATCGGGCGGGCCTGGTATCCGTCTTCACTTCTGGTAAGCTCTACAAATAAAAGCATCTTCCTGCCTGGTGTGCCCGGAACATTTCCATCTAAAACGGCTGGAAGTAAAAGCTTCTTTGTTTCTCCTTCTAGTTCTTTCTTTAACCACACAGGAAGCATCTCAAATACTGCCATCGCTGCCACGGGATGCCCTGGAAGGCCCACCATCAATGTATGGCTTTTTTTGTCCATCCCCATAATCGTTGGCTTTCCAGGCTTTAGAGCAAGTCCATGGGTAAAGACGCCAGGCTCTGATAATTCATCGATTAACTGTGCAGTTATATCTTTCTTTCCCTTGGAGCTTCCGCCGGAGATAACTACAATATCACTTATCTTCTGTGCTTCTTCTATAGCCCCTCGAAGTGCCTCGTATACATCTGGCACTGTTTTTGTACCACTTATGAAAAACCCATGCTTTCTGGCCAGTGCAGTTAATGCCTGGGTATTAATATCATATATTTTCCCGATTGGCAGCTCTTCTCCAGGTGTGACTAACTCATCCCCTGTCGAGATAACAAAGACACTAAGCGGTGCATAGACTTTTACTTTTGTCAGTCCTTCCGCTGCCAATGCCCCGACTTCCTGCGGGCGAAGCCTTCTGCCTTTCTTAAAAATCAATGCACCTTTTTTGCTGTCCTCTCCAATATCCACGATATGTCTTCCTGGAGAGACCGGCTGACTGACCGCAATATGGGTCTTATCAAACTGCTCACAGTATTCCACCATTACACAACTGTCTGCCCCTTCTGGAAGCATCCCGCCAGTGGGTACATAGGCGCAAGTACCAGGCACAATCATGGACTGTGCCTTTGTCCCAATCGCCACATCCTCTATCACCTCTAAAAAGACTGGTATGCTGTCTGAGGCGCCCATTGTATCTTTTGCCTGCACTGCATAGCCATCCACCATCGAACGGCGAAATTCTGGAATATCTTGTACCCCATAGATATCTTCTGCAAGCACCTTATCTCTTGCGTCCTCCACTGCCACTTCACAGACTTTAAGCCAATCGCTGCCTACTGCCTGTATCAGCTTTTCTCTTGCCTGCTCCAATGTATCAACCTTTAAAAGCTGCATGATTCCCCTCCATCTTTATCACTTCATTGGCCACAAATCGGCGAATTCTCTCATCCTCTGTGCCAAACAATATCTTATCCTTGCTTCCGCTTGCTAATATCTCTCCTTTATACATAAAATGCAGTACCTCACACATCTTGTAGATATGTGCCAGCCGATGACTGATTAACATCCAGGTCACTGGCCGCTCCTTCTGTATTTCCAAAATAACTTGTTCAAATAACTCTAGATTCTCCGGGTCAAGGTTTGACAGCGTCTCATCAATCATAATAAATCTAGGGTCAAATATCAGCGCCCGAATCATAGAGACCTTCTGCTGTTCTCCACTTGAGAGACTTCTTGCATATTGCCGCTTCTTTCCTTCTAGACCACAGCGAAACAGCCATGCGTCAATCTTCTGTTCGTCAGGCTGTATATGGCGTATTTTTAGCGGATAGCAGATATTTTCATACACACTCCCCCGAATAAAATAAGGTCTTTGCGCGGTCATGGTAATCTCTCTGATATCAAGTCCCTCATAATCAATCTTCCCGCTATCTGGCAATATCATCCCCATAATCAACTTACAAAGTGTTGTCTTTCCACATCCATTTCCCCCGATAATTCCATGGATTTTCCCTTCCTCAATGGTAACGCTTTTGGTTCTTAACTCAAAATCCCCCTGCTTTTTTATAAGGTCAATAATTTTCATCGGATTTTTCTCCTCTCTGGAAGAAATCTGCCAGGCTTTGAATGATAAATGCCATCAAAAGCAGCAGGATTCCAAGAGTCAGGCCCTCGGTAAAGATACCTTGGCTCTTTAAAAGGGAAATCGTCGTTGTCATCGTTCTGGTATGCCCTTTAATATTGCCGCCTACTAGCATCACAGCACCAACCTCACTGATAGAGCGTCCAAATCCTGTCACCACTGCAAAATACAATTCGTTTTTTAATTCCCTGACTACAAGCCACTGCGTCTGTATCGGAGTGGCTCCCATCGTCCTTGCAAATGCCCGTATAGCTGGCGCCCTGGATACCAGGCTTGTATAGGTCATCCCGCAGATAATCGGTGTAATAATCAATACCTGGGCAAAAATCATACCCTGAATTGAGAAAAGCATATTAAGCTTTCCTAGCGGTCCTCTTCTCATCAAAAGCATATAAACGATAAGACCAACCACTACCGGCGGTACACCCATCAGTGTGCGATTGATACGAATCACGATTTTCTTACCGATAAACTCTGCACGCTCCAACAAAAGTCCCAAAAGAACCCCCAGAACCGAAGAAATAAAAGTCGCACTAAATGCCATCTGAAATGTTACACAGATGGCATCAAACACTCCTACATCCGAAAAGAATGTATCTAGAAACTCCTTTATCACCTGCATCTTTTCACCTGATTCAGAAAAGGGGCTGTCTCTACAGCCCCTGCCCTTTCTCTACTCATTCGCATTTGGAGTAAATAGTGCCTCTCCATACTGCTCTACGCCATAATTTCCAATCAGCTCCTGTACTTCTTCAGAGCAAATCCATTCAATCATGGTGTTTGCTGCCTCATTGTTGACTTCAGGATATTTCTCTGGGTTGACAGCGATGATACCATACTGGTTCAGAAGGTCAGAAGCGCCTTCACAGACAACATCTAACTGTAATTCTACATCTGCATCATTTTTCATCTTTAACCAGGTGCCTCTGTCCGTTAAGCAATAAGCACCTTTTTCATCTGCCATGGTAATGGTAGCGCCCATACCCTGTCCCGACTCCAGATAGTTTGGATTCTGTGTCTGGTCAAGCTCTAATTTGGTCCAGATGCCCTTTTCCTTTTTGTCGGTTCCAGAATCATCACCGCGGGAGACAAAGGTCAGCTGCTCTTCCTGAATCGTCTTAAATGTAGCTTCAATATCGTCGGTATGCGCGATTGGCTCTGTTGGTCCAACAACGATAAAATCATTATACATTACCTGAAAACGCTCCACACCAAATCCATTTGCCACAAACTCTTCTTCGCTTGCTTTTGCATGAACCAGAACAATATCCACATCTCCGTTTTCACCCATCTTAAGCGCTTCTCCGGTTCCTACGGCATTCCACTGAAGCTCCCATCCGGTCTCCTCTAAGAAAATCGGTGCAAGGTAATCCAAAAGCCCGGTATCTGCAGTACTTGTAGTAGTCGCCATCATCAGCACGCCCTTTTTCTCTGCTGGTGTGCTCTCTGCTTCGTCTGCTTCTGGCTCTGCTTCGGTGGCGCCTTCTGGTGCCTCTGCTTCTGACTCAGCAGGCGTCTCAGCGGGTGTTTCTGCCTCTGTAGATGTCTCTTCTGGTGCTTCTGCCTCTTTGTTTCCACAGCCTGTCATAGCACCTGCTAACAGGGTTGTTGCCAGCACAGCAGCCAGCCATTGTCTTTGCTTTTTCATAAATCTTGTCCTCCTTGGAATAAAAATATAAATAAAAATCTATTGCATATGACTTTCGTCATTTACAATCTTGTTAAATTTTTGACAGTCGCAATCTGCCCGTATATGCACCGGTATTTCGGTAAATTCCCCATATAACCCATCATACTGAAGCATCTTCCCATACATCACATGAGAAAGGCCAAGCAAAATCTTGATACACTCGACCGCCTGCAGGCTTCCAATCACACCTGCCACTGCCCCAAGCGCCGGAATGGGAGGCTTTTCTTCTATCGTTCCCATTGCCATACACTCTAAACAAGCACTTTCTCCTGGCAAAACAGGCAACACATAACCATAAAAGCCATGTACGCCGCCTTCCACAAAAGGAATTCTAAAGCCACAAGCCGCACGCCCTACATGCTTTCTTGTCTCAATTCTGTCTACACAATCCACAATCACATCTACACCAGCTAAAAGTCTTTTAACATTCTTATCGGTCAGACGTTCACAGAGTGGCTCTATGGTTAGCTTTGTATTTCGCTCCTGTAAAAAGTCTGCCGTTTTCTTACATTTTTCCTGGTAGATATCCGATTCTGTATAAAAAAACTGGCGATTTAAGTTCGTTAGATTGACCGTATCATCGTCAATCATTCGTATATTTCCTACACCTGCAAGTGCCAGATAGGTCAGCACCGGGGCTCCAAGGCCGCCGCAGCCAACGACTGCCACTTTGCTCTGTGCAAGCTTTTTCTGTCCTTTTTCCCCAATCTGAGGAAGCATCGTCTGCCGGATATACCGGCTGTCTTCTGCCACTTTCAGCCTCCTCCAACCGGAGGAAAGAGCGCAAGTACATCCTTATCCTTGATGGCATCTCTAAGTCCACTGTGAAATCCATTAATCAAACAAATCGCAACTTCTTCATAAGGAATCCCTAGCTCGTCCAACACGTCCGCTGGACAGGCTGCCTTTGTTGGCTCAAAATAGACAATCTTCTCTCTTCCCTCTCGAAAAGTGGCAAACAGTCTTACTTCAATCATGCTTTTTCTCCACAATTTCCACGCCAAAAAGGCGAAAGGGAGTACTCCCCTTCGCCAATGGCTTATAATTTACTCACTCAATCCTAATCTCTCTAAGGTCTCTTTGGTTGGGAATGCATTCTCCCATCCTCTTACTTCATAATACTGTGGCAAAGTAACATGAATCTGGCTTATCTGTCCTTTGGATGGACCATCAGAAATTGGCTCCTCGGTCAGACGTTTTGGAAGTCTGTCATCTTCAGGCTTCATGCCAGCTGCCTTATTGAACAGACGTTCGATATTGTAGATACGTTCTCCTACGGTCAGAAGTTCTTCTGGCGTATAGTTGGTTCCAGTACCAGCATTGAGAAGTGCTGTATATTCTGGTGCTCCTAATGCAAAGGAGGAGAACAGACACAGACCCATAGAGTCAATGACGGCGGTCAAATCCTGGAAGATTTTACACCACTGTGCTTTGCCTTCGGTCGTGGTACGGTCTAACTGCTCTGGAAGGCCTAATACCTCTGGGGAAATCAGATAACCACGTACATGGCAGCCACCACGGTTGCTGGTCGCATATGTAATACCGATTCCCTGGATACCTCTTGCATCGTATGCTGGCATCTCTTGCTTCTTAACACTCATAGAGAATTCTGGATGTCCGTAGTGCTCACACAGACGATAGGAGCCATTTGCCATCAGTTTTGCCAGTGGCAGCTTGCCTTCACCCATTCGCTTTGTCCATTCCACAATCGCCTCGCTGCTGCCCCAGGTCAGTGGAATACCATCACACTCGTCCTCTTTGATATATCCTTTCTCGTATAACTCCATAGCTGCTGCAATCGTACAAGGCGTGGAGATTGCATCGAGTCCATACTCATTACACCACATATTAGCCTCATCAATCGCGTTCAAATCATGCAGCCCACAGTTGCCGCCATAAGCCCAAAGCGGCTCATATTCTGGTCCGCCAACTACTTTATCGCCTACTTTAATTACACGTCCGCAGGCAATCGGACATCTGTGACAAGCAGCATTCTTCACCAGGTAAGTGTCTTTTAAGGTCTCACCAGAGATATCATCTGCCTTGTCATAATAGGACTCCTGCCAGTTCTTGGTTGGGAAAGAACCAGTATTGTTGATAATATTGACAAGCACTGCCGTTCCGTAAGTTGGAAGACCGCCTCCGGTTACGCCGTTCTCACGAATCTTTGCGTTACATGCCTTGGTAGCCTCTTTTAATTTGTCTGCATCAAAAGGCTCAATCACTTTAGCAGTTGCAGTTACCGTGATTGCTTTTAGATTTTTAGAGCCCATAACAGCACCTACACCACTTCTGCCAGCTGCACGGTCCTTGTCATTCATAATTGCTGCCAAAAGAGACTGATGCTCACCAGCCGGCCCGATATTTAAAACGTTACAGCCCGGATGTGCTTCTTTTAGCTTTTCATCTGCTTCCTCACTCATAAGCCCTACATAATCCTTGGCAGAAAGAAGTTCAATCTTGTCGTCTACCACATTGATATAGGTCCACTCGGAAGCTTTTCCTTCCACGATAAGAGCATCCCAGCCAGCATATTTCAGCTTCGCACCCCATACACCGCCGGAGTTCGAAGAAGCAATCATGCCAGTCAGAGGGGATTTGGTCACAACCATATAGCGCCCGGATGTCGGGGATGCCGTACCGGTCATAGGTCCGGTGATATAGACCAGTTTGTTGTCCGCAGACAGCGGATCTACGGTTGCTACGCCTTCATCATAGAGTATCTTCGTGCCAAGCCCGCGCCCTCCGATGAATTTCGTTGCCAGTTCCATGTCAAGCTGCTCCACTTTAATCTCTCCTGTGCTTAGATTAATGCGCGCCAGCTTCCCATTGTAAGATGTCTTCATAGTCTTACCTCCTTAACATCTCCATATGAAATTATCTGGTGACTAAATCCTTTCCAAACACGGGAGGCATTGATTAAAACGGTCAATACCCAATGGTCAGGTTCCCTCTGAACAAGACTCGGATTTATTATGACGTCATCATAACACATCATCTCTTCTTTTTCAATCCCTTTTTTTGTGTAGATTGCATAGAAACTTGTCCAAAGTGATTATTTTATTGTAAAATTTATAAAATTATGCTAAAATAGGAACGCATATACCAGGAGGGAATCTATGAAGACCAGAATTGCACTGATTGGAATTATCGTCGAGGACACACAGTCGGTAGAAAAGCTCAACCAACTGCTGCATGCATACGGCAATTATATTATCGGACGTATGGGGATTCCCTACCGGGAGCAGAAAATCAATATCATCAGTGTGGCTATGGATGCACCACAAGATACCATTAACGCACTTTCCGGGAAGATTGGAAGACTTCCTGGCATCAGTGCAAAGACTGTATACTCTAACATCCAAAATAACTGCCCCTGATGACTTCTATCAATCTACTAATTGGAAAGCTGTACACAAACGTGTCATCTGACCAAAAAGAAAGGAGCGTACATACTATGTACAACGTAACATCATTAAAAGCAGAAGAATTTATCTCGGACGAAGAGATTCAGGCAACGCTTGCCTATGCAGACGCCAACAAGGACAATGTGGCTCTGATAGACGAGATTATTGCCAAAGCCAAAGAGCGCAAAGGGCTGACTCACAGAGAGGCATCCGTGCTTCTTGCCTGTGAGATACCAGAGAAAATGGATGAAGTGTATACGCTTGCCGAGCAGCTTAAAAAGGATTATTACGGCAACCGTATTGTCCTGTTTGCTCCGCTTTATCTGTCGAATTACTGTGTCAATGGCTGTGTCTACTGTCCATATCATGCAAAGAACAAGCACATCGCACGTAAGAAGCTGACCCAAGAGGAGATTGTGAAAGAAGTAACAGCCCTGCAGGATATGGGACACAAACGCCTAGCTATCGAAGCCGGCGAAGACCCGGTCAATAATCCTATCGAATATATTCTAGAATGTATCCACACCATCTACAGCATCAAACATAAAAATGGTGCGATTCGCCGCGTCAACGTCAATATCGCAGCTACGACGGTGGAAAATTACCGCAAATTAAAAGAAGCTGAGATAGGAACTTATATTTTATTCCAGGAGACCTACCATAAAAAGAGTTATGAGACCCTGCATCCAACCGGGCCAAAGCATGATTATGCTTATCATACCGAGGCGATGGACCGCGCGATGGAAGGCGGCATCGACGATATCGGACTTGGTGTCCTCTTTGGACTTGAGATGTACCGCTATGAATTTGCCGGACTTTTGATGCATGCAGAGCATCTAGAAGCCGTTCATGGCGTCGGCCCGCATACTATCAGCGTACCGCGCATCAAACGCGCCGATGATATCGACCCATCCGTTTTTGACAATGGTATCAGTGATGATATTTTTGCTAAAATCTGTGCGCTTATTCGTATCTCCGTACCTTATACAGGTATGATTATCTCCACAAGGGAGAGTCAGGCAGTCAGAGAGCGTGTACTTCCATTAGGTGTCTCTCAGATAAGCGGAGCTTCCCGTACCAGCGTTGGAGGCTATGCAGAGCCAGAGACCGAAGAAGATGTAACAAGCGCACAGTTTGATGTCAGTGACCAGCGTACGCTTGATGAAGTTGTCAACTGGCTGATGAAGATGGACTATATTCCAAGCTTTTGTACTGCCTGTTATAGAGAAGGGCGCACAGGCGACCGCTTTATGTCCCTCTGTAAAAATATGCAGATATTAAACTGTTGCCATCCAAATGCACTGATGACTTTAAAAGAATATCTGGAAGACTACGCAAGCGAAGAGACAAAGAAGATTGGTATGGCACTGATTGAGCGGGAACTTGAAAATATCCCCAATCCAAAGGTACAGAGAATTGCCAGAGAGCATATCCATGATATCTCCGAAGGAAAACGGGATTTCCGTTTCTAATCTTAAGAGATAGGAAAGGAGTCTTTACATGGCAACTACATTACACGATACACCAAGCAGCCACCGGCTGCATATAGGAGTATTTGGGCGAACCAACAGTGGAAAATCATCTTTTATTAATGCCTTTACCAAGCAACAGGTATCCATTACTTCAGACGTGGCTGGTACAACCACAGACCCCGTCTACAAGCCGATGGAGATTTCTCCTCTTGGTCCTTGTGTGCTGATTGATACCGCAGGCTTTGATGATATCACAGAGCTTGGGGAACTTCGGATGGAGAAGACAAGGCTTGCAGCAGAGAAGACAGAGCTTGCAGTTCTGCTTTTTTCACAGGAGGATACAGACTTTACAGAAGAACTTTCCTGGTATCGCTTTTTTCAGGAGCGAAAGACACCAGTCTTGTTCGTGGTTAGCAAAGCAGATATAAGAAAAGATACAAAAAAGCTTTTGGCCAATATAAAAAAAGCCACTGGCAGAGATGCGCTCTGTGTCAGTGCAGTGACAGGGGAAGGGATGGAAGCACTAAAGGAAGCACTTGTTCGGTTGCTTCCTGAGAATTATGGAGACCGTCTGATTACCGGAGAGCTTGTGCAGGAGGAAGACCTTGTGCTTCTTGTAATGCCACAGGATATCCAGGCGCCAAAAGGACGGTTGATTCTTCCGCAGGTACAGACGATTCGGGAGCTTTTAGATAAAAAATGTCTGGTGATAAGTGTGACAACCGATAAGCTTTTGGCAGCACTTCAGGCACTTTCGCGGGCGCCAAAGCTGATAATTACAGATTCACAGGTCTTTGGAACCGTCTATGAACAAAAGCCAAAGGAAAGTATGCTGACCTCTTTTTCGGTGCTCTTTGCAGCTTATAAAGGAGATTTGCCTTATTACGTGGAGGGCGCAAAAAAGATTGATGCACTGCATAAAGATTCCAAGGTATTGATTGCCGAGTGCTGTACCCATGCACCGCTTCAGGAGGATATCGGACGGGTAAAGATTCCACGGATGCTTCAGAAAAGATTTGGAGAATCTCTACGTGTAGATATTGTAAGCGGAACAGATTTTCCACAGGATTTAACCGGATATGATTTGATTATCCAGTGTGGTGCTTGTATGTTTAACCGAAAATATGTAATGGCACGGATAGAGCGGGCAAAAGCGCAAGGAGTGCCTATGACCAATTACGGAGTAACAATTGCACATCTGACAGGAATACTAGAGAAGGTGGCAATGCCCTAGAGAAATAAAAATGGTCTATCAAAGCTTCTGACTTGATAGACCATTCTTTTATTTTCCCGGAATTTAGATATTGAAAAAACAATAGCTGTCAATTATTTCTTATAATACATTTTGTAGGAAAATATTTCTATAGACGAGCACAGTTGGTGGACTGGCCAGTTAGGATTTCCAAACCATGGGCAAGAGCCGGAAGGATGTACTCCAGACTTTCTTTTACGGCTTTGGGACTGCCGGGAAGGTTGATAATAAGGGTTGATTTGCGAATACCGGCAGTGGCGCGGCTTAACATCGCGCGGGGAGTGATGGTCAGGCTATAGGCGCGCATAGCTTCAGGAATACCAGGAACGATGCGCTCGGTAATATCCATCGTGGCTTCCGGGGTGCAGTCCCGCGGGGAAAAGCCAGTCCCACCGGTGGTAAGCAGAAGTTCCGCAACTTCGTTATCAGCGATACGGGCCATCTCCTGAGAGAGACGTGTGCGGTCATCAGGAAGAAGAATCTCATGCACCACCTGATAACCATTCTCTTCTAATATCTGTTTGATAAGCGGGCCACTCTTATCTTCTCTTTGTCCTGCATAGCCAGAATCGCTGGCAGTAATAATTGCTGCTTTCATAAAATTTCCTCCTTTTTCATCACATATTCCACACAATGTATGATATATTTTTCACAATCTTATTATAAAATAAATCCTTAAGGATTGCCAAATTCCTCTACTATCTCAATCTTCCCAATAATATGCCGATTAAATTCTGACAGTTCTTCTGCCGGTATCCAATATTCCTGATGATATACATCCCCCACCGTATGAACCTCATACAAAGACAGATAGCTATCCTCCACCTCAAAGCGAGTCACATATCCTTTATAGCCGGAGTTTTTATCTTTGGTATTCCATCGCCTAGCAATCTCCTGTGCATAGCGTTTATATAACACCGGATAGAAGATAGGCTGCGTAGGCAGTCTTGGTGGAAATGCCCGATAACCACTCTCTTCTATCAACACTTTTTCCCTTTCCCCTACGGGTCTATATAAGACCATTTGCACTCCCCCTTCCCCATATACAAAAAAGCCACAGCCTGACATGCAAGCTGCGGCTCTTTGTTTTTCTACTCATAGACAACAAGCAAAACGATAAGCCGGGTTATGTCGTTGGACAATCATCTATCTAGGCGTACTGTTGCCAGTACGCTCAAGCGACCTACCTGAAGCTGGCGGGCCACCATATGCTTCTGCTTGGTCTTGCTTCGGATGGGGTTTACATCTGCCCCGTCTGTTACCAGGCGGGCGGTAGTCTCTTACACTGCCTTTCCACCCTTACCGGCGATACCACCGGCGGTATATCTCTGTTGCACTAGCCTTGGAGTCACCTCCACCGGACGTTATCCGGCATCCTGCCCTGTGAAGCCCGGACTTTCCTCACCTGAATCATCAGCTGCGATTGTCTGTCTTACTTGCTGTATCCTTATTCTACTCCACTTCCCTGCTTTTGTCCATGGTATTTGCTAATTTTGATAGTATAACTTTCGTTTTCTAATAAGAGGACGCTCGCCACGACCTGGTAGATGTTCCTTCCAGACCCCGCTCTCGCTTAATGGACGCCTATAGCGGTACTAAGCTCGCGACTGCGCGTATCCGCTTGCGCTCGCTAAGTGCCGATGGCGCCCAATGGGTCTTGCAGGAACATCTACCAGGCCATGTCGGGCTGTGCATTGGCTCCGATACATATGCTTTGGGCGAAACACTCCCCCATACATCTTACACAACGCTACGCGATAGTGTTTTATACCTTGTGGCTAGCCATAGTCAGCCAGGGCGGGAGGGGAGTAGGTTCCTGAAAGACCCATTGGACGCCATCGGCACTTAATGAGCGCAAGCGGCGTAAAGCCGCGCAGTCGCGAATTTAGTACCGCTATAGGCGTCCATTAAGCGCGAGCGGGGTCTGGAAGGAACCTACTCCCCTCCCGTCCTAGCGTCCCTTATACCACATAATATAACTTAATCTCAGAATTTACCTGGCTAGAATTCGCCATAGATATTTTATCAAAACAAGAAAAATTATTTTAATATAAACGATGCCTGACAGGATCCAGCAGATATTTCTTCTGGCTCCTGTCAAGCATCACTTACTTTTTATACATTAAAATATGACCCCCCAATAAATTCGCGAAGTATCGAATTATTGGGTATCAGATTACTGTCAATTCCCTGGAAATAGTTTAAGAATTTTAAAAGCCGTTTCGCCTCTAGATACTCTGGCTCTCCTTGTCGGATTCCAAAAAGTAGTGGCTCTGCATACTGTTTTAACACTGCCAGTTCATAAATCAGTGCTGAGTTAAACATCACATCTGCATCCCCCTGATACGGAAAGATATTCTCGTCTTCCCCACGCCGCACAGATGGCCACATCGATATCGTCTTTCTTGCACTTGCTCCTCTTGTTCTTGCATCACGCACCATTCGTCGTATCATCCGACCATCGGTTGTTGCTATCCGGTTGTGCTCGTCAATATTAAGCTGTGTCAATGCACTTAAATATATCTTAAACTTACTTTCCTTTGGAAGTGCATAGGACAGTGCATCATTTAGACAGTGAATTCCTTCAATTACAAGCACGTCCTCTGCCCCAAGCCGAAGGGTATTTCCTTTAAATTCCTTCTTACCTGTCAGGAAATTAAACGTTGGCATCGAGACTTCTTCGCCTCTAAGAAGTGCGCTCATATGCTCATTAAACAGCTCCACATCAATCGCGCCTAGACACTCAAAATTATAGTTGCCGTCTTCGTCTTTGGGTGTGTCCTCGCGCTCTACAAAATAGTTGTCCACTCCAATCGTATGCGGCCTAAGTCCGTGTGCCAACAGCTGTATGGAAAGCCTGTGAGAAAATGTTGTCTTCCCGGAAGAAGAAGGTCCGGCAATCATAATCATCTTCTTATTGTGTTTTGATGCAATCCGCATCGCAATATTTCCCAGTTCTTTCTCCATAATGGCTTCCTGCGCCAGGATAATATCCCCTATTTTTCCATCGGCAATCTGCTCATTTAATGCGCCAACCGTCGCAACTTCTAAGACCTCACTCCATTTTGTAGAGTTTTTCAGTGTCATAAATAACTTGTACTCTGGCTTAAACGCTTCAAATGTCTCTGGCGTCTTCGCTGGTGGGAATTCCAGCACAAATCCCTCATCATAAGGAAGTAACTGAAAATATCTTAGATAGCTGGTATTTGGCACCATATACCCATAATAATAGTCTTCAAATCCATCCAGCTCATAAATATTCACGGTAGAGCTTCTGCGAAACCAGAATAATTTGGCCTTGTCTTTCATCCCATGGCGATGGAATTTCTCAATCGCTTCATCTACAGGAATTGTTCTCTTCTGAATCGGAAGTGCCAGACGCACAAGCTCTTCCATACGGGCCTGCACTTTCTCTAAAAATGCCTCGTCTGGCATCTGGTACTTGCTGGTACAATAATATCCCTTGCTTACAGAGAAATGAAGCTTGATGCCGCTTACCACCTCTGTGCCTCCTATATCAAAGATTGCTTTCATAAGAAGCAGTATGGTGCTGCGCTTGTATGTCTTATAACCGTCTAGATGTCCGGTTGTTAAAAATTCTACAATACTTTCATCCTTTACTTCCCGAAAAAGCTCCCGCATTTTGCCATTTTCCAGTGCCAGGACAATCTCATGTGGATAATTCTTCTGGTACTCTTTCGCTAACTCCAGATATGTTGTACCGTCTACTACCTCTGTCTTTTTCCCCTCGATTACTATCTGCCTCATATGTATACCCCCTTTGCATTAAGATTACAGAACGGAAAATGGATGCTTTATAGGAGCGCAGTCCATATGTACGCCTGTCAGCACTTTCTCAAGATATGCTTTGACATCCTCCATAAAGATATGTTCTATGCCATAGTGTCCTGCATCGATGATGCAAAGTCCCATATCCACTGCGTCAATTCCCGAATGATGGTCGATATCTCCTGTAATATAGACATCGCAGTTAAAACGAAAGACTTCTTTCAGCGTGCCTTTTCCAGCGCCGGGACAGATGGCCACTTTATAGACTTCCTTATCAAGCGGCCCAAAGAGCTTGACATTGGGTATCTGATAGGCTTCCTTTACTTGCTCGGCACATTCTCTAAGCGTCATGCGCCTTGGCAGCACGCCGACTCTTCCAATGCCTTCCCCATCTTTTATCTCCTCTAACACCGTACACTCCTGAAGCTTTAGAAGCCTTGCCGCTAGGTCTGCCATCCCCCTTGTATCATAATTGGTATGCATCGCATAATAAGAAATATCATTTTGTATCAGAAGAAGTAGTCTTCTGCCGTTCATATCTTCATCTGTCACTCTCCGAATCGGAGAAAACAGCATCGGATGATGCGTAATTAGCATATCTGCTTTTTGTTCTACTGCCATATGTACCACCTCGTCGGTGGCATCTAGTGCCAACAGAATCTTCTTGACTTCTTTATCCCTTCTGCCTGCTAAAAGTCCCACATTATCCCAGTCACAGGCATATTCTAAGCCATATTCCTGCTCGATAAGTGTACAGATTTCTCTGCATCTCATGACATCTCCTCCTTTTTTGATACAACTGATGATGGTTCTGTTAATTTTTTAACAAATCGTCGAATTCGTTTCTCGTCCTTTTTTAGTTCTTTCATACGGACGGAGTGTTCCTGGCCATTCTTTTGCAATATCTCCTGAATCTTCTTCCCATCACACGCTTTCTTCTGAAGATAAGAAAGCAATACCTCTTTTGAGTGCTGCTGGCTTGTCCGGCCATAGTAGAGTTCTTCGTCTGAGAATTTCTCATCCTGGCCGTGTATGGCTTTCATCATTGGATAATATTTTCCATCTTCAAAGACAATATCCTCTACGATGATTCGGTAATTGTGCCGGTAGAGCCAGCGGCGCACTTCCTGAATATCAGATTGTGGCTGTAATATCAGTTCTTTCACTGTATCTAGACAATGAGCACCACCATTTAGAATAGAAACCATCAGCATCCCGCCCATCCCGGCAATCAGGACCGTATCCGCCTCATCTGCTTCTAGCTTACAAAGTCCGTCAGAAAGACGGGTCTCAATATATGTAGTAAGTCCTGATGCCTCGATATGTTCCTTCGCACGCGACAGTGGCCCAGAATTGATGTCCATCGCAAGTGCACTTTGAATCTTCTTCTGCTGTATAAGATAGATGGGAATATAACCATGGTCAGTTCCAATATCCGCCAGCCGGTTCTCCTCTGTCACCAGAGAAGCCAGCCTTTGCATCCGCTTTGATAACTGCATACCGCTTAGTCCAGAAAATCCTTTAACTTTCGGCTGCGGCTTGGATGGCGGAGTTTTCGAAGTGCTTTCGCCTCAATCTGACGAATACGCTCACGTGTTACATTAAAT
>Ga0137308_101979_pt1 | contig 16282 bp, 15 predicted proteins | sample Inofrocosms_June_FD_97181 | JGI IMG/M metagenome (GOLD analysis project Ga0137308, IMG submission 97181) | Mouse cecal microbial communities from Vienna, Austria - N-Acetylneuraminic and N-Acetylglucosamine D2O microcosms_June | ecosystem: Host-associated > Mammals > Digestive system > Large... | reverse complement strand
ATTATGAGTAAGATTGTTTTATATCACGGTTCAAACGGAAAAATTGAAAAGCCTCTTTTCGGAAAAGGCAAGGTTTATAATGATTATGGTCAGGGCTTTTATTGTACCGAACATATAGAGCTTGCAAAGGAATGGTCCTGTAATGAAGGTGTTGACGGTTTTGCGAACAAATATGAGCTTGATACAGTAGGTTTGAAGATTTTAAATCTATCTTCAGAAGAATATACGATTCTTCATTGGCTTGCTCTGCTTATGGAAAATCGTCGTTTCCGTGTGTCAACTCCTGTTATGCGCAGAGGTGTTCAATGGTTGAAGGAGTATTTTTTAGTTGATATCAGCGAATATGATTTAGTGATCGGTTACCGTGCAGATGATTCATATTTCTCATTTGCAAGAGCCTTTATCAGTAACGAAATTTCTTTAAACCAGTTAAACTATGCTATGCGCCTTGGTAAACTCGGTGAGCAGTATGTTTTAAAAAATGAAAAAGCATTTAATCAAATAGAGTTTAAATCCGCTGAATTGGCAGATAATACTATTTACTATGCCCGCAGAAAAATGAGAGATGATGAAGCCCGTAATGCTTTTTTTGCAGAGCTTGAAAAAGAAGATATTGACGGTATTTATATGAGAGATATTATTAGAGAGGAAATGACAAGTTATGATGTACGCTTACGATGAACTTTATCTGAATGATGCTATGAGAAACCTTGGCGAAGCATTTGATTATTCGGCAACTGTCTTGAAGATCCCGATGGATGATTTTCTTGATATGTTTATTATAAGCGGTATTGCAGAACAATTTGCCAGCGGCGTTCCAAAGTTCGTATCAGGTCTTTCGGGAACAGAGCTTGTATGGGAAGTTTTAAATCGTACAAGGGAAAATATTGATTTGTCTGCACCACAGATTGAATACGACTACTCACCTGAATATTGGTGCGGTTGGATACTTGCGTTTTATCAATGGAATACAGGAAAGAGTTTTAAGGAAATTAAAAAATATCTGCCAATGAATGAAATTTATAAGTTATACCCCACCTTGCACGAAGCGGCGGAGGAAAAGTTTGTTGATATAGCAAATTCTATACTTGAACGCAAAAATTTACCTACAAAATTGCAGACAGTACGCAGGGCAATCGGACTTTCACAAAAAGAGCTGTCTGAAAAATCAGGGGTAACACTCCGAATGATTCAGCAATATGAACAGCGGGCAAAGGATATAAACAAGGCAACTGCAAGTAACTTGTTTGTGTTGGCGCAGACACTCGGTTGTAAAGCAGAGGATTTATTAGAATAGCTTGCGGCTGCGGCGGATATATCATTGCAGTTTTATAAGGAATATGAGGAGGGGCGGTTTCCGGAAAATATTGATGGGCATTGATGGATATGGAGAGGGCAGAAGGGAGGGGCGGAGGCTGTAAATGGTTACTGGAATCTGGAAAATGCCTCAAATTCCAGATTCCAGTGGTAAAATAAGGTATTTGTTGTGCCTATGCCAACTGCATAGCCTCTGCTTCAAGTATATTAGGCGAATTGACAAAAGTACTCGTGGGTGATAGAAGTGAATATGTGGAAATTACATTTTGGTTACTGGAAAAAAACTATTAATTTCCAGAATTTAGTATAAATATAAAAATATTTGTGGTAGATTGAATAAAAGATATTGTTTGGATAGGTGAAATGATAAAGAAGGCGTGAGAAATAGTTGGAATTTTATAACAATTATTAGTTTTCTTGTTAAAATGCTTGGAAATTGGAATCGGCTATATGGTAATCAATCCAAAATTCCAAAAAACTTAGTTTAAGGAGAAGTCATGCAAGAAGAATTCAAAAAAAAGGACAAAGAACAAAAGATTGAAAAACGGTTTGTTTCAGATGAAATAGGAGAAAAATATAAAGAGTGGAAAAATAGAAATATTATTTTTATTACTTCTCCTACTGGTAGCGGAAAAAGTTATTTTATATTACATATATTTCTGAAATGGGCAATAAAGAATAATATGAGAATTCTCTATCTAGTTAATAGACGGATATTAAAAATGCAACTAGAAGAAGAACTAGAAAATGTGGAAGAAGAACTGTGCAGGGAGTCCTCAGATTGGAAGGTAAAGTGTACCTTAAATGAATATATAAATATTAAAACATATCAAAGTATTGAAAAAGAAATTAAAGGAAAAGAACCAAAAAATTTATTGTACTATTTGGATTTTTTTTCCTGTGTCATTTATGATGAGTGTCACTACTTTTATGCCGATTCAAATTTTAATACAAATACAGAATTGTCATATTCAGTTCTGAGAAAAGTGTTTGACAATAAGCTACAGATATATGTATCTGCAACGCCAGAAGAAATGATAGAAGAAGTAGATAAGTTTGTAAAGGAAGAACAAAGAGAATCCGAAGGAAAGATGTCATACGAGCAGATTTTTGTGTGTCCTCCTAATGAAAGAAAAAGGGAATATAGCATAAGTGCTGATTATGGATATATAAGTTTAGAGATTTTTGAAAATATTGAAGACTTGGCCCATTTAATAAAAAGAAATGGAAGCGATAAAAAAGATAAATGGTTGATTTTTGTAGATAGTATCGAACGGGGGAAAGATTTAAGAAAAAGATTGCTGACTAAAAATGATTCAGAAGAAGAAAAGAAAATAATCAATGAAAAAGATGTAATTTTTTTGGATGCGAAATATGATGAAAATGATGACAGTAAAGAAAGTGTGAATGAAATTGTAAACGAAGAATTTTCAAGTAGAAAGGTGGTAATTTCTACTGCGGTTATGGATAATGGTGTATCTTTCAAAGATTTTAACTTGACAAATATTGTCATAATGGCAGATACACGCGAAATGTTTCTACAAATGTTAGGCAGGAAGCGAACGGATGGAGGTAAAGTAAAATTATATATTTGTAAACAAAATGTAGAGCATTTCAGAAAAAGAAAAATGTATACTGAAAATATATTAAAATGTTATGAACGGCATAGAAACATTTTGCGAGAGTTAGAGAAACCATATTGTTTAGTGAGTAAACCGTGTTATTTGTATAGTTATGTGGAGACTCTATTTATTAATACAAAAGAAACTTTTTATTCAACTGAATGGAAGCAACAGGATATATTGAATGAAATATTAGAGGATACTGTATCTAGTCAATATATTAGAAAATTTTGTTATTCTTTAGGAGGGATTATAACCCTTAATTCTTTAGCAATAAAGAAATACCTTAAATTGAAGTTATTTTACAAAGATATGATAGAAAAAATGGAAAACGATGAGTATGCATTTGTAAAGCAACAGGCGGATTGGTTGGGGGTTTCGCATGATAAAGTAGAAGTCGTTATTGAAGAATCGAGCATAAATGAGCTATCTAAGAATAGAGAGAGAATAGAAAATGCGATTAAGGAAGTTTTAGGTATCTCTATGACAGAAGAGGAAAATATTGAATGGAAACTAAAAATATGGAAAGCGCTATTATATTTTTTAAGTAGAGACAAAGATTTCAAAGATGGTGAAGAAGATGGTATAAAAAAGAATGATAGACCAATTTCTAGTAAAATATTTAAACGGTGCATGACGCAGGCAGGGTTGCCTTATGTAATGAAAGTAAAAAAAGGAAGTGAACAAAAAGGAACAGTTGCTTTGTATACTATCAAAAAAATAGATTAAAAAATTGTCATAGTATATTAATTGTACCTGGAAATAAATATAAACAACTCATTTAACAACCCATAAAGAATAATTTGTCAGCAGTTTCATAAACATAGTATGAAACCTGACTGACGGAAAGTGGGTTGTGATGTCAAGAAAAAAGCAGAACATTGAGATTGTTTTACATAAACCGACAGATATATCAAAGGTGTACAATGCGCCGCAGGTTACAGATTTTTGGAAAGAAATAATTCTAGCAAAGGTGAAGGCATGCAGCCTCACAGAACAAGACTACCTTCGATTATTGGAAAAGGATTTCGGTAATCATTAACAAAGATGAAAACTGTTTCATAAAGTCCAATAATCAGGAGGAAAAATGAAGGTAAGCATACATCTACATAACCAAAAATATCGTTCCAAACCTAAAAAAAGTGAGATTGGTAAAATCAGCAATGAAATTACGGATAAAATTAAAGAGATTGATATTGAGAGATTTGCCCAAGAAGTAGGGAAAAAGGGAAGGACCTTCACCACATCCATATTTAACGGCAGGAGAGTGAAGGAGAATTTTGTGAGCCAGCAAGTATTTTGTCTGGATTTTGATAAAGGATTTACGATTGATGAGTTCATGGAACGTGCAAAACAATATGATATACATCCGTCCATGATATACAATACGTTCAGCAATACAAAGGAAAGCCCAAGATTTCGGGTGGTATTTATCAACGACTGTGAGATACAAAATGAGGAGGCTGCATTTGCTCTTATGTACATGCTGCTGGAAATCTTTCCAGAGTCGGATAAGAGCTGTAAGGATATAACGAGAATGTTTTTCGGCGGTAATGATTTGAAATTTGTTGATAGCAATGCAACGATTAATCTGGTTGATATTTCGTTGAGTTTGCAAGCCTATTTAAAAAGCAGAGATAAGAAAAATTACCGTAGAAAAATTGAACAGATTGGCAGAAAAATGCAGGTACAAGTGAATAATGGAAAGCTGTGTATACACGCAGAGGTGTTAAGCGGTATAAAAAGTGAGGAATTGCTTGCAATGACCAGTAATATGATAAGGGTGAATGCAACAGAATCCTCACTTTTTTATGTTATAGAAAAAGAATCACACAACCATTCTATGTGTAGACGGCAAAATGGGGAGAAGAAACGAAAGAAAGTACGGGGGATATCAGAGAAGATTTTATTGAAAAAATGTCCGCTTTTCAAAGATTTTTATGAGAAAAATATTACACATGAACAGAAGTTTTTGATTGCCACGAATTTATTATCTATCAGCGGGGGCGAGAACTTATTTTTTGCCGGAAATATCAACCATGTTGAGAAATGGAAGGAAAATTGGGAGTATCTAAAGCAATATCATTATGTACCGCAGCACTGTAAAAACGGAAATTGCCCCTATTATGAGAAATGCAGAAGTCCCACGATTTTAGACAAAGTTACAGAGAAAATTAGTAAGAATAGAATTGAGGGATACTGTGAGATAGAAGAAGCGGAGAAAATTTTGAGAAGTTATCTGTTACAATCTGTTCAGGCTAGGGAGAAAGGAATTTACTTGATTTCAGCTCAGACTGCTTTAGGAAAAACAAGTACCTATTGTAACATTGTGAAAGAGAATTACGAAAAGAAACCATTTATGATTGTAGTGCCTACGACAAAATTACAAAGGGAGGTAGGGGAAGAATTAGAAAGGTTAAACGTTCCGGTATTTATGACTGAAAATATTTATTATCTTTTGAGTGAGATACATTTAGATGATTTAAAAGATATGGCCATGTATCTGTACAGGATGGGATTTGGATATAAAGTGAAATCTGTGATAAGAGATTATATATCAAATACAAAGTTAGATGATATACAGGAAAGACGGCTGAGGGAATATTTGAAGTCAAAAGAAAGACTGGAAGATAGCAGGTGTGTTGTAACGACACATGCCATGTTTTTATCGTTTCAATCTGAAATCATCAGCAGGTATGAGGTGGTGATTGATGAAGATATTCTCATGAGTATTTTTAAGAATACGTCTACTATTAGTTTTGGAGATATTGAGTTAGCTCTTGAAAAGGAGGCGATACCAAAAGAAGAACGAGGTTTTGTGAAACGGTTATTAAATGCTTCTGACAGTAGAATAGAAGTGAGAAAATCGTTGGAATTGCGAATCAGTCAATTAGATAAAATTTACGAGAAAGAGATGTTAAGAAATGTACCATTGGTAAATTTTTTACAGGCAGCTTCCTATCAGGTGGATGTGTCAAAGAAACAGGTGAATTTTTTCAATGCGAGGCAAATCCCTGATGTGAAAATGACGATTGTGTCTGCCACATTAAATGAAGAATTATACAAAAATTATTGTAAAGGGCAAAAGATTTGTTTCATGAAAGTCCCTGTTGCTAAGTACAAAGGGAAACTGCTACAATATACTGCCCATTCTTTGAGCCGAAGTAATTTAGAGGACATAGGATATAAAAAAATAAAAGAAAAGCTAGACAAATTTATTGAAAGCAAAGAAAAAAATATTATCACTTTCAAAAAGTATAAAGAAGATTCTGAAATTTATTACGGGAAATCGGAAGGGTATAATGAATATAAAGGAAAGGACTTGATAGTAATCGGAACGCCGCATAACGTACCTTTTGTATATCATTTAATAGGCGCCTATTTAGGATATCGTGCAGAGGATACATTGTGCCTTCGGATGACAGAAAATGATACATATTCGTTTAAATTTATGACATTTAAAAATGATAAAATGAGAAATTTACAGTTTTATTTTATTGAGAGCGAGCTTGAACAGGCAATCGGTCGCGCAAGGCTGCTTCGGTATGATTGCAGGGTATATTTATTTTCTAATTATCCATGCAGACAAGCAGATATTATCGAGGATGAATATTTAGATTTAGCATAGAAGTTTTTGGTCGAATCCTAAAGCGGCGAATGAAGATGTTGGAATCGTTTGCTGTGAAATCTTTTATCAGTTTATCCGGTCAAAGCTGATATAAGGAAGAAGGATTTGATGGATAAAAGCAGACATTTCTATTGTGTTGAGAGGGAAAAGTTTTTAAAAGATTGGTATATTACTCATGTAGGATTGAAGTGAAAACAGGGATGAGATTCTTTCAATATTGGTGAAAAAATTTAGTAGTTAATGTAATGCAATGTATAGAAAAGGGGATGAAAAATGTGGATAGAAATAATATTGAATATGCATGGCGGATGATAGCCGATATGCAGAGTATACTTTGAAACTGTTCACAAAAAGATTCAGAAATTATAATACATGAAAGAGTCAATCTATGAAAGTAGGAAAAATGAGTGAGAAAAAATACCATTTGAGATAACTTTAACTTTTAAGGCAATAGGGCTGTCACTTTAAGCAATCTATTTTAAGAAATTCTGTATCTTGTATCTTTTATACTTAATGTAACAGCCTTGATTTTTATAAAAGATATCAGTTTATATTGAATCCGGATTTTTCGTAGATGAACTGGTCTACGGCAATTTTGCTGACCTTCCAGATGGAACCAATTCGGAATCCTTTGATTGCTCTGGTGTTTAATAATTCATAAGCCCGATTCCTTCCAATGCCTAAATATTCTGCCAGTTCACCGACTGTCATTAAAGGGGATTCGATTTCAGTATCGGTCGTTAGAGAGGGCTTCAAGATATCCATCATTGTTAAATTCTCCTTCCTGATTTGATATTTTACTTTAATGTTTGAAGGGACTATTTTTATATACTTGAATAGATTATATAGGGATGTGAGATTTTGGTATAGTTAGGGGAAACTGGGGATAGTTATGGATAGTTTAAGAGTAGGAACGTGATTTCAAGCTCTACAGGGAAAACTACAAGTAAATGGTTAGGAAAATCGCCGATATGAAAGAGAAATTATGATTGTGAATATCTCGGTATGACGGGATATTCCTTGCTTTTGCCGCATTGTAATGGGGGAGCTGAGGATTTTAAACATATGTCGTTTTTCTGGGAATTACTTCTACATGTCTATATTTCAGTAAGAGTATTGGATTTTGATTGTATATTATTATCATGATACTTGTAAAAGTACCAAGAAGTAATGTCCAGACTTTTTGGTATGTTCCGTGACAGAAGAAATCTGATTAGGACAGTATCATGCCATACAGCCATAGGAAGGAAGCAGGCGTTGAATATTTCAGGGCAAAGGGAGTGAATATGTTGGACAAGATTATAGGAGGAAGAAAATATGGGTAAAAGAATGGCTCGTAATCAGCAATTACAAATCAACCAATGATTATCTCAAATGTAGCAGCCGTAAATATAGGAAGGCTGGTGTAAGGAGATGTCCGTAAAGATATTGAAACCGATAATTGAAACCCCAAATAAAGTATGGTAGTATAAAAATAAAAGAAGGGCAGGTGAAGGACGGTGGAGAAGGAGAACCGGGAACACAAGGACAGTGTCTTTGTTGACCTCTTTTACCAGGATGAAACGGCAAAGAAGAATCTGCTGAGTTTATATAATGCGTTGCATGATACAAATTATGAGGATGAAACGATCATTCGGAAGGTAAAGATTGATGATGTCTTATATAAGAACTTCAAGAATGACATTTCTTGTGAGGTGAATGGGCAGGTGCTTGTTTTCGGAGAACATATGAGTACAATCAATAGAAACATGCCCTTGCGTTGCCTGATGTATGTGGGAAGGGCATATGAGCAGTTGGTAGACAGCAAGGCACGCTACAGGATGACATTGGTGAAGATACCGACCCCAGAGTTTTATGTATTTTACAATGGCGAGAAGGAACAGCCGTTAGAACGGGTATTATCTCTGTCAGATGCATTTATGAATCCGGCAGGAGAAAATTCTGTAGAGCTAAAGGTGAAGGTCATCAATATTAATTCTGATAAAGCGCATGAGATTCTGGGGAAATGCGGGATATTAAAGGAATATAGCCAGTTTATCAGTACAGTAAGAAAGTATTCGTATGAAGAAAGCGCCATTAAAAAGGCAATCAAGGAATGTATTGAAAAGGGGATTCTGGCAGATTATTTAAAGAGGAAAGGAAGCGAGGTGGAGAATATGTTGATTGCAGAGTATAGTTATGAGGAAGATATGCAAGTGAAGCAAGAGGAAGCAAGGCAGGAAGGAATATGGCAGGGAAGACGTGAGGGAAGACGTGAGGGAAGGCGTGAAGGAAGACAGGAAGGAATCACTTTATCGGCAGATATTTTCCAGATGGTTAAGAAGCAGCCAGATTTAACAAATAAGCAGATTGCCAAGAACCTTGGCTGTAGTGTGGAAGATGTGGAAAGTACAAGAAAAATGTTTGGTATATAGTTTTATAATCGTTTTTAACGCTATCGGAGTAAGTCTGATAGCGTTTTTTTGTGCTGTTTTGTTAAAAAATAAATGAGACAATTTATCAAATATAAATCAAGGATGGTGAGGAATAGTATGAAAACAATTAGTCTGCTAAATTTAAAGGGCGGAGTTGCGAAAAGTTTTACTTCAGTAAATATGGCTTATGAATTGTGGCGCAGGGGGAATCGGGTCTTATTGTGGGATAACGACAAGCAGGGGAACCTGAGCAAGGCATTTGACCGGTATGAGGCAGAACAGACCGCACCTGCCGCAAGGATACTCAGTGGTGATTGGCAGAATCCGGAGGAATTGATACAGGCGACAGATTATGAAGGGATAGATATTATCACGGCGAATCTGTCATTGTTTGGCGTAGCCTGGAATCTGGTGCGAGAAGGCGGGAATGATATGACAGAAAGATACCGGAGATTCGTAAAAGCCAGTATCAACAATCAGACAGAAGATTGCATTTGTGAAAGATACGATTACTGTATCATAGACAATCCCCCGGATATCGGGATCAACGTGGTCAATGCCCTTAGGGTGACGGATGAGGTGATCGTTCCTGTGAAGATTGATGAAAATTCCTTAGAAGGTCTGGATATTGTGGCAGGTCAGATTGAGGACGTAAAGGCTCTGAATCCGTCTTTGATTTTAAAAGGCGTATTGATTACGATTTATCAGAATACGGACGGGGAAGCGGCAGGGTTAGAATGGCTCAGGCAGGAATGGGATAATGCAGAAAGCAGGCATTACAGGCAGTATAAGGTTCTTGGCAGGATTCGGTATTCTGCAAAGGTGGCAGAAAATTCCTTTGTGAAGAAACCAATCTACGAGTACAGCCCATGCTGTGGTGCGGCGCAGGATTATAAGCATTTTGTAACCAGCTATACGGGGATAGGGAGATGATGGGGCATGGCGAAATTTGGAATTAACGATTTGATAGACATTAAGAAAAAGGAGTCCGGGTCAGAGACAGTGGATGAATACAAGGAGATATGGCTGAACCCCAAGGATGTGAAGCTTTCGGAGAGTAATTTTTATTCGCAGGAAAATATAGAAGAACTTGCAGACAGCTTTCTTGCAGTGGGACAGCAGCAGCCGACGGTCTTGGCGAGAGTGAATGGGGAGTTCCGTATCGTGAGTGGACACAGGCGGAACCTTGCGAATATCAAGAACCTTGAAAGGGGCTATCAGGAGTACGGGAAGGTGAGATATCTGTACCGGGATATGACGCCGGCTATGCCGGAATTGTCCCTTCTGATGGGAAATGCGTACAACAGGGAACTCACTGGATGGGAGAAAATCCAGCAGGCGAAGCGGCTCAAGGAGGCCCTGATACGGGCGAAGAAGGAAGATGGTCTGAAGATACCCGGAAAGCTGAGGGATGTGGTGGCAGAGTTGATGAATGAGAGCAGTACGAATATTGCAAGGATGGAATGTATCAGTAATCATGCGGCTTCGGAGATTGGCGAGGAATTTAAGAAGGGAAATCTTGGGATTTCTGCCGCATATGAGGCGGCAAAACTGCCGCTGGATGAACAGCGGGAGATTGCAAAACAAGCGTCAGAAAAAGGCGGCATTACGGCGAAGGAGGTAACGGAGAGGGCAATGAAGAAACGGGAAGGGAAAGATAATCGAAAAGAGAAAGGATTTTCGGTGGTGGAAAAGCAGGATGAGAAACAAATTTCAGAGGATGATTTGGTAAGTAAAAGGGAGACAAAGGAAACGAAACAGGCTGTAGGAGGCGGAAACATAAGGCAGTTTAAGAAATTAAACCGCCATCAGGAGATACTGCGTGAGTGGGGCAGGGAAAGGTTAAGCCTGACAGTCATTTCACAAACAGTGGCGGATGCAAAGCAAAAGGTGTCCGAATCGGACACCTCGAAAGAAGAGTGGACGGATGTTGAATGGGCGGTGTTTCTTACAAGGGCGATTATGAATCAGGCGGATTGTGTAAGTGAGGAGGATTTGTATCTGCTTCACGATATTATGATACGCTGCCAGGGAGAAGAGTAATTTACGCATGGATGTATGCCGGATCGTGTGTGGATGTTATAAAAGAAGCATACTTAACGTGCGATGTTTCGTTAGAATATCGGATAGAACTGGAAATTGTAAGAAGATTCATAGTATTGGTGTCCGATTCGGACACCTTATAATATTAGGAAGAAACAGATAGTGAGATTAAGAAATGGCAAAGCCGGGGCAGAAATGTCCCGGTTTTTGCTGTTTGGGAAGGGAGAAGAAATACAGATGAAAAATATGCGAACATTGACAGAGGAACAGAAGATATTTGCAGAACAGCACCATATGCTGGTGGAACGGTTTCTATGGAAGAATCATTTGGAACGGGCTGAGTTTTACGACGTGGTAATCTTTGGATATCTGGAAGCAGTCCAGGAGTATCTGGAAAATCCGGAACTGTCCAAATACAAATTTTCATCCATTGCGTGGAGAAAGATGAAATATTGTATGATTAATGAATATATTTACCGGAACTGCCCGAAGCGAAATGCCCCTATGGGAACCTATCATGAAGATGATGACCATGTGTTTTCAAGAGAGCAGGTTTCAGAGCAGATGAATTGTGTTGCCAGGGAATTGGAACACAGGGCGCTGTTACAGCAGTTGATGTCCCATATGACAGTGAAAGAGAAGGAGGTTGTCTGCATGAGGGCGGCAGGATATACTTACCGGGAGATTGCAGAACATTGCAATATTACTATGCGGGGAGTTTCTGCAAGGCTGATTCGGATGAGAAAAAGGTTTCGGGCGTTGGCATTGATTTAGATGGAATTGTGTGAGATGGGAGGAAACAAAAATGAGATATCAAGCAAATGAACTTCGTTATGAACAGGTCACAATATTGGGAAGGGAGGCTGTTTTCACAGACCTGAGAGTTTCAAGGGATTCCGTACCGAAAGGGTTTTCCTGTTATGAGGTCAGGCATGACGATGAGGGCCAGGGAAATCCGGTAGAGATTGCTAAGGGAATCTTGGCTAATTTTTATGGAACCTTACTGGTTCAGGGGAGTCTGGAACGAGTGGAGAAGAAGGGGTACTGTTTTATTGAAGAAGATGACTGGAATTATAGCGGGGAAAGAAGCTTTACATTAGAAGAATATAGGAAGGGCAGGGGGATTGGAGAGTGGGAAAAGAAGAAGTGAAAAATTACGTGCCGTTTGTTCGGGTAAGGCTGGTTCGGGAAAGAGAGATTCCGTATGCGATGGAGGAGATTGACGGGCCGGAGAAAGTTGCGGCATTTACAAAGAAGTTTCTGGCAGGGGCAGACAGGGAGTATTTGCTGGTGCTGTCTATGGATAATATAGGAAAGCTAGCGGCAATCGAGGTGGTGTCCATAGGGACGGTGAATACGGCGCTGGCAGAGCCAAGGGAAATCTTCAAACATGCGATTCTGGCAAATGCGACGGGGATTGTGATGGTGCATAACCATACGTCGGGAAGGTGTGTGCCAAGTGATGAGGATAAAGAGACGACGAAAAGGATAGAGAAGGCGGGAAACATCCTTGGGATACCGTTGAAGGACCATATCATTGTGGGGGACGGGTATTTTAGTTTTCGGACAGAGGGCTTGCTGGCGGAGGGAAAAGGGGTATGAGTCATAGTAATGCTGGATTATATCACATTATGTCAAAGTAGGCCGAATAATTACCATTTTTGCCATTTTTCGTTGGATATGCCGTAATTACTTTATAATGAGTTTAGTAGAACATAAAAGAGCTTTTGGTACGAGGAGGCGATAGGCGTGAAGAAACAGGAAGAATGGATAGGAAATTTAGAACATGATATATATCAGGAAATCGTAAGGGTGACGCAATCCTTTCCGGGAAAAGAACAGCGGGCAATCCAAAAGGAATTGGCTCAAATCATAGCCAAGGCGCAGGATAAGGCGTTTATGAGGGGATATGAGTATGCCATAGAAGTGTTGGAAAATGGGCATATGAAAAAATAACCGCTTATATCCCCCTGATATCATCAATAATCTGGCGGACATGGGCTAACTGTACATCGGTAAGGCCGGTCACTTCAATGTAGCTCCGGCTGTCCAGTTCCAGCAGGTAATCGGTACTTACGGAAAAAAATTGTGAAATCTTGACCAGCATCTCTATAGAAGGAAGAATGTTATTATTCTCCCAGTTGGATACGGTCTGTTTTGAGACGTTGAGAGAGGCGGCAAGTTGGACCTGGTTTAAATTATGAGAAAGTCGTAAAGTCTTAATGATATCACCAAACATATTTCATCTCCTTTTTATGTAGCTTAATGTGAAAACAATGTATTTACTAAATACTTAAATATTGCTATAATGGACTAAATATACATAAGGAAGGGAGAAAATGTTGATATTGGAAAAAAATACAATTTTGATATGGAGAATAAGAGTGTATTTATAAAAAAGCAGATAAGATCAAGAGTGAAGGGGAAGAGGACAATGTTTTGTAGAGATTGTGGAGGTAAATTAGAAGAAGGATGGACATGCTGTCCATATTGCGGGGCAGAATTAGATATTGAAAAAGAGCATATTGAAAAAATATATATTAGTGAAGGAAAAGATAAGTTAAATATTGAGAAGACATTAGGCAGTGCAATGTCAGATACAAGCGAAAGTAAATCTATATTTTTGTCAAGAAGTGTGTTGAAATTATTAGCTATTATCGCATTGACTTGTTTTTTTTGCCCGATTTTTATGGTTTCATGTGCAGGAGAAGAACTTTTTACAATAAGTGGTGCAGATCTAACATTAGGTTTTCAATTCGAGGGCGATGAAGTGGAAGGAAACCTTATATATGGAACATTGGCATTGTTTCCGATTTTTAGTTTTTGTTCTGTAATTGCGGGTCGGAAGAAACTGAATATTCATGAAAATTATAAAAAAGTAAGAGACGAATTCTATAACAGTGCTGCAGCCGCAGGGGCAACGATTATTATGATAAGGTATTTTAAAAATTCATTGATAGAGGCATTTAAAGAAGCAGCGATTGAAATTACCCCATGTAGAGCGCTTTATATCATGTCGTTTGTTTGTGTAATCTCCGTTTTTCTGGGAGGATATCAGGCATACCAGATGGAACCACGTGTAGAAAATGACGCAGCGGACAAAGTGATTGCGGCTTTAAAAAGCAGCGGAAAGATATTGGTTGGAAGTATTGGTTTAGCCTTTATTATTTTTATAATCTTTTATTATTTTGGAGGCCTGGGGTTGGATGAGCTTTCTGAAGAAATAGAAATTGAACGATCGATGTTGATGGAACTGGGAAATAGTTTTAACCGGTTATAAATGAAATGTTTTTAATTGGAGAGTGATTTACTATGTATTGTACAAAGTGTGGAAAATTTTTAAAGGATAATTGGATAAAGTGTCCATATTGTGGAACTATGGTATCAAAGAAAATAACTGGAAATGATACGGTAGATAAAAGTATTAAAAAACTTAAAGAAAAGAATCAATCAGATATTAAACGAAAGAAGCAGTTATCTTTAGATATTAATGAAGAAACGTCAGTTAATCCAGTAAATAGTATGTATAATGGTCAGGAATTTGAAAAGATTAAATTTAAAAGTTTTTGGAAATATCTGTTGCTTTCATTGATTACTTTTGGAATTTATGGAATATATTTTCTTTATGGGTATACAAAGGATATTAATAAGTTATGTCAAAAAGATGGAAAAGAAAGTAAAAATTATATTGTTGTGTGTTTACTTAGTATAATTACTTTTGGAATTTATGGACTTTATTGGTGGTATGTGCAAGGAGAACGCTTATATAATATAGCACCTGTGTATAATATAAATGTACGGGAACGTGGAAGCAATATATTATTGTGGGAAATTCTTGGATGCACAATAATGCCGGGAATTGGAATGTTTGTTGCCATGTATATTATGTTTGATAATATGAATATCATAGCGAAGGCATATAATGGAGAATTAACTAGAAAAGATTTGCCCCAAATTAAAAAGCCCCATCCACATTTGATACGAAATGTATTGATTGGATATGGTGTATTTGTGATCATTGTGATTGTAAGCATTATTTTCATGCTTTATACAATTTTTACAGATGATACTTCGGAAGAAGGAAAAATAAACCGTATGACAGAGGAGATCAGCTATTCAGATATCAATATAGAAGAGCTTATTGGACAGTCGGAAGAAATATTAAAGGATACAGATTTTACATATGACGAGGATGAATTAGGTTACCAGCTTTTAGATGGAGATGTAGTTGCAGACAGTATAGATGGAACGATACATATGGTTATGATTACTGGCGATGAAGAACTGACGCCGAATTATCATGGAGTAAAAATTGGGATGACAATAGAGGAAGCGGATGTACTTTTGGGTGATAGATACGCATATGCAGATGAAACAGAGGGTGAAAAAGAATATATTGATTTAAATTCTCGAATCAGTGTTTGGCTTTTTTATAATGGCAATATTATTACACAAATTCTTGCAATGAATCTTACCGAAGAAGAAATCCAATCTTATTCAGGAGGAGAATATATTTTCTCAGATAGTGATAAAAAATATTTATCTGAGGATGAGGTTAGAAGCGTTACTGCAGAAAATATGCTGATAGGGAGAAATGAAATCTTTGCAAGGCACGGATATATTTTTCAAGACGAGGGGTTAAAAGCATACTTTGAAAGTATGTCATGGTATGAGGGGACGGTACCGTCAGATCAATTTAATTCTGAAGCAGTCTTCAATGACTTTGAGAAAAAGAATGTGGAATTAATCAAGCGTGTGGAAGATGAGATAAATGGTGTTGGACAAGCAAATGTTGGACAAGCAGCAGAGCCCTTTATTGGCATGGAAGGTGTTTATATTTGTACAAGTGCGGGAGATGGAGATTTTACTGGAAAAATCAGTGTTTCAGGTATTTCAAATGATTCGGTTAATCTTACACTTGGGTGTTTGGATTTATCGTATGATGTTGCGACTGTACAAGGACAAATTGTAGATAGTAAAACAGTACAGGCAAATTTAAGTGAGTTTAGTATAACACTTATTTGGTCAGATTCTGAAAATATGATTGCCTTAGGGCAGGGAGAACTTATGGGTATGGATGCAGGAGTTATCATGGGAATTACAGATAATCAAAGCTATACAAGGCCGTTCGAGTTTAATCAGTGGTAAATAGATTATCATAAATTGAACTGACAAGAAGAATAATCTCCCTGTCTTTCCGTAGTAATATGAGGTTGTCTGAAACAAACTGCTTCATATTTTAAAGTATAGAAAGTTTG
>Ga0137308_101978_pt1 | contig 16292 bp, 19 predicted proteins | sample Inofrocosms_June_FD_97181 | JGI IMG/M metagenome (GOLD analysis project Ga0137308, IMG submission 97181) | Mouse cecal microbial communities from Vienna, Austria - N-Acetylneuraminic and N-Acetylglucosamine D2O microcosms_June | ecosystem: Host-associated > Mammals > Digestive system > Large... | reverse complement strand
ACCTCCTCGTAAGTGAATTTTTAAGTTATACAGAATATTTACTATAGCTCTTATATCACATAATAACGGTGTTTGTTACAACATAACGCAAGTTTTTTCAAAATTATTACTATTTTTCCACTGGTCTTTTTGCTGTATTTATTCACCCGGTTATATTTGGCTATTGCTTTTTAAGCGTACAGTGTTTAAAATATCAATATAAAGACCCCTTCCCTGGTTTCGATTTGGATTTATCACCTAAATTTTACCATAGATAGGGGTCTTTTTCTATTCACCCAAATAAGTGAAAAGCACTATTCAATTAAAATACAGTAACCATGCGGGTTTCAGCAGTTAATGCTGTTATTCTATGAATAATCCAGGCTAAATATATTTCTTTTATGGTATTGCATTATCAGCGTCTGTTTTTTAGTAACTGGCGCATATCTCCTCTGTTACCCCAAGTTCTTTCAGATTCATCGTAAGACCCAGTTCATTCATATAAACTTCCATTTTTTTCAGGCCTTCCGCTGCAATCTGTTCGTCACTTTTTCCTTCCGGCTCTACATCCCATACGTTCATGGCAAACCTCTTAAACTTTGCCAGCCCAAACGGACAGATAAAGCGGTAGTAGGCCATGGATACCGCCGCAAGGGTCATGCCGTGGGTTGCATCCGTATGCGCCGCAACCGCCTGCCCCAGCATATGAACCATCCAGTCTGTGGATTTTCCTTTTGCCACCAGAGTATTTAACGCCCAAGTCGCAATCCACATGATGTTGCTCCTTGCCTCGTAATCCGTAGGATTCTTCACAGCGATCCTGCTGGAATGAATCAAAGAACGCAGCAAGCCTTCCATCAGATAACGGCGAAAGATTATCTCAAAGGCGTGATGAACGGCAAGACCACAATCCCGACAAAGGCATGGAAAGAAGAATACACCAAGCTGACCGCCGAGAGGAAAACGCTCAATCAGCGGTATCTTGTATTGAAAGAGGAAGTAAAAGAAGCGGAGATAATCAGAAAAAGCGTTTACAGTATCTTGCGGCAGGAACAGCGGGAACAACAGCCCCACAGAAAACAGGATATGGAGCGGTAACAGACAGGGCGGCGGGATTGTCAATGCTTGCCACTACCGCCCTGTTTTGGACTTTTATTAGACCGATAAACCAGAATTGATCTTTTTGGGGACAGTATTATCTTGAATAGTCTGTCTCCAACGGAGGCAATACTTTCGGATTCAACAGCACCCAAGCAACCGCATAAGCGCACAACTGCATACTCAAAGTTCCATCATCCCGGCTGTCCTTCAAAAGATGGGCGATCCGTTCCGCCTGGGCAATATCCTCATCTCTGAGTGGATTCCCCAAACGCAGGTATTGGGGGAATACCCGCAGCATTTTTCTGTAATCGCTGTCCCAGTTCATGCCGCCGTTGGAAGTGATTTCGTGGTCAACCCGCCCTGCAATACGGATAGCCTCGCCTTGGGCGGTTTGAGCCTTTCCGCTGGGCGGGACCAGATAGTTCCAAAGCCATCGAAACGCCTCGGTTTTGCTTTCCTCCGGCACAAGGATCGGAGAGACACCGTCATGAAAAGCGACCTCCCCCGCCGGTTCCACATCAAAGATTTGACACAGGCGTTCCAGCCCTTCTATTTGACCGCGCAGAAACTCCGGGTCTGTAATTCCGCGCTTGACCCGTTGAAACTGTTTTGCAGACTTGCCTAGAAACTCCCGGCATCGATCTGTGAGCTCTGCCCCGTGGTTCAGCAGAACCTGGCAGGTTTCGAGCAGCAGCGGATAGGGCAGACGGTTTTGCAGAAGCGTTTCTTCTAGCGGGGTGAGAAATCCCGGCCGGGTCATACGGCCTGTTTTGACATTGACGTCTACACCGGCTTTCAACAGGGCTTTTACTGCGTTCACACGGCCATACAACGCAGCCAGATGGAGGAGTGTCGTACCATCGTCCTGAGCCACATTGACTTCTGCGCCCAGATCAATGAGAAGCTGAACATCGCCGTTCCAGAAAGAGGCGTGATTAAAAATAGGTGTTTTTCCATAATAGTCCCTGAAATTCACATCTGCCCCTTGCTCCTTTGCCCAAAAAGCAAAATTACGTGGGAGGGGCGTCAGGGAAAAAATGTTGGAGCCGTATTTTCCGGTAACAGCATTGGGGTCACACCGTAAAAACTGCTCCTTCAATGCCGTAATATCGCCATTCTCTAAAAGTTCCTTCATCTCTTTTGGAAGTGTTTTCCGTTTTTTCACAATATCTTCTCCTGTACATCATATTCCGATTTATCGGTTTATACTGGAGGAAATTTTACCATACCCAATTACGAAAAGCAATCCCCCGTTCTATGTCCGTTCCGACTATCCAGACGGTCAAGGGACGAGTAGTATTTTTTCGCAAAGAGCGCGAAAAAATCTCCACTCTTAAACCCTTGACCGTCTGGATTTTTGCCGTTGCCATTTCGCCGCCGAAAACGGGGAACAGGATTTGACAACCCTGCCCCGCTTTCGTCCGCTTCATTCTAACGGCAAAACCGTCTGCACTACTTCGGCGGCTGGCGTTAGGTTTTGCGGTGGCTCTGCCCCCGCGCCCCCGACCTCTCCCAAAGAACAGAATGGAATGTTACGCAATAGGGTTTGAAAAGGCTTGATTTTTAAGGCGTTTCAGGCACGAAAACCCACCGGGTAAGGGTTTTATACTACCCACCCCCGAAAACGGCTTCTAAACGTCCACAGGCGCGTTTTGCGCCCCTTTTCCTGCCGTACAAACAAGGGCTTGCGTCAATAACTCAAAAAAGCACTTGACAAAACGCTTCATGGGGGACAGCCGAGGACATAAAGCCGTACACAGACCCGGTATTTGAGAACAATATCCCCTTAACACAGACCCGAAGAACGCCTTTGACATGGAAAAGCACCTTAAACGCCGCCCCAAAAGCCTTGAAGTCGTATTTTGGTACTGGTCTTTTTGCTGTAGTTATTCACCCTGCTACATTTTACTGTTCACCTTTCTTCTTGGATATGTCTACATAGTTCCAACCATTAGCTTAAATATTTCCACTATTTGTTCTTCAAGTGTTGATTACTTTGCTAAAACACATTATATTAACAATAGGTTACAAAAATATATATCATAAGTTAACTACTAGTACATGGGACGAGTAAAACAATTAGAGTACAATATATATGGAGGGATTACTTATGCAAAAATTAGCGGTAGGAAAAATATTGCAAGGGTTGAGAAAAGCAAAAGGTATTACACAAGAACAATTAAGTGAAATATTAGGAGTGTCATGTGCAGCAATTTCAAAGTGGGAAAATGAGCAAATGTATCCCGATATAAGTTTTTTTCCTATTCTTGCACGATACTTCAATGTTTCAATAGATTGCTTATTTGGATTTTCAAATGAATTAACAGAAAAAGAATACAACGATTTCAAAGAGGAATGTACGAAATTATTCGCACAAAAACAGTATTTTAATGGAATGGAAAAAATAAAAGCATTATGTTATCTGTTTCCGACAAACGATAGGCTGAAACTGGATTTAATAATTTCTGTTATTCCATATATTGCATTGGCTCAAGAAGTGGAGATAAGAGAAAAAGTAGTATATCAAATGATAGCTCTTTGTCAAAATTGCGCGTCTGAAAATGTGCAGGCACAAAAACATTTTGTTTTAGGGCATTTGTTTATGCTGATAGGACAGTATAAACATTTTCCATTTTCTTTTTCTGATAGTGAAGTAAAAAATTTTGCGGCTGTCGATATGACAAACAGCTTATTATTACGAACTGATGAACATGCCATAAATAAGATTGAAACCGCAATAATTTCTTTAGGGGTACAGTTATTACATGAGCTGCGAAATAAAATTTCATATTTGCAAAAAGAAAATGATTTGCAAGGAGCTTTAGCTGTTACTAAAAATCAGATTACTCTTGCCGGACTATTGGAATTAGACCATAGTGTTTATTTTATGCTCTATATGAATGTTTCACATTTATATTGTCTGCTAAAGGAAAAAGAAAATGCAGAACAGGCAGTTGAAAAATTTGTTAACTTGCTTAGGAAAAAGTCGATTGATAATCGTGTTCTTCTTCAAGTATATAAAACCGGATTTTCAGCTAAGCCATTTGATTTGATAAGAGATACGTTAATTTTTGCACAGTTAATAACAATGCTGAACAAGGAGGTTACCACATGAAAAAATATTCTTTTCTATTTTCTTATTTTAAACGAGCGAAAATACTTTCACTATTTTTTTTGATGATTATTTCATCAGTATTGACACTTTTACCACCATATCTTGTCAGTTATATTTTAGATGAGGGTGTCGCTAAAACTTCAATAGAAACAATCACATATTGCAGTATATTCTTAGGATTTGTATATATTTGCAGTTTTGCGGTCAATTATTTTATAAGTCAAAATTTAACAAAGACAAGCAGCTATTTTATTGCCGATTTGAAAAACGACTTATTTACTAAAATATTGAAGTTGCCTATGGAATTTTTTGACAAGCAGCAAACGGGATATATTTTTGAACGAATAAAAGAAACTGAGTCATTAAATGTATTTTTCTCCCCTGTATTTTTGAAATTTGTAACAAGTATAGTTTCGTTTGTTGGCGCATTGGTTCTTGTATGTTCAATTCGGTGGGAATTATCTTTGATTTTATTGCTGTTTTTACCTGTTATATATTATTTCACTAATTATTCAAGCATTAAGATAAAAAGAGCGTCAAAGGCTTTGCTTGAAACAACAGCCCAAACATCGGGAAAAGTACAGGAAAATATAGGCGGTATTTCAGCAGTTAAAGAATTAAAAATGGAAAATCAACGCTCATCTGAAATATCCCGTCAACTTAAACAAGTTGCAGATAAATCCGTTAAACGCGGTAAGATGATGAATATTGCTTCCGAGGGTATAGTAGGAATTACAAATATTGCTTCCGTTCTGCTTATTGTTTTTTCCGGTATCTTTATCATTAAAGGAAAAATGTCTTTAGGAAACTATTGTGCAGTATCTCAATATGCTTTATTGATTTTTGCACCTATGCAACTTTTAGCAAGTATTAGTGTTATGGTACAACCCGGTATTGCAGCTTTAACAAGAATTAACGAATTGCTAAAATTAAAAACCGAAGATGAAATATGTGGAAATAGGCAGGTTGGAAAGATAGAAAATATTATATTTTCAGATGTTTCGTTTGGTTATAGTGAAAAAACAGTTATTGATAATTTTAATATGGCAATTAGCAGAAATGAAAAAGTTGCACTATTAGGGAAAAATGGAAGTGGGAAAACGACGATTGCAAAATTGCTTTTAGGATTTTATAAAGATTATTCCGGCTCTATTCGCATTAACGATATTGAAATCAAAAATGTTTCTTTATCAGATTTGAGAAATCGAGTTGGGATTGTAGCACAAAATATTGTTCTTTTTTCGGGTACTTTATTAGACAACATTAGATTTATTGCACCACAGTTAGATGGACATGAAATTATATCAGCATTAAGTAAAGCAGGATTGGATATTTCTGAATTTGCAGGGGGACTTCAAGCAGTGATAAGTGAAAATGGTAAAAACCTGTCGGGAGGACAAAAACAGAAAATTGCACTTGCAAGAATGATTATAAAAAACCCGGACGTAATGATTTTTGATGAAGCTACATCAAACTTGGATATAGAAACAAGTAATTTGGTAAAGCAATCAATACATACTATTTTTGCAGAAAAAACCTGTATTATTATTACGCATGACCCTGATATGGCTTCTCTTGCTGATACTATAATTAAAATCTAAAGAAAGGATTTTGACAAAATGAAAGAAGAATAAAACTTGGCAATAGGAAGTGTACCCAAAAAGCTCATTATGTTTGCGCTTCCTTTACTGTTAGCAAACTTGCTGCAGTCCTTTTACAGTGTTGTTGATATGCTTGTTGTTGGAAATGTTGTCGGCGAAACAGGACTTGCCGCGATTAGCAATGCGTCAATGATAAGTTTTATTATCAATTCTATTTGTATCGGCGTTACTATGGGCGGTACTGTTTTAATTGCACAATATAAAGGAGCTGATGACAAACAGGCACAAGTCGAAACTGCAGGGACATTATGTGTAATATCCTTTGTTGCTTCGTGGTTCCCTGTCACATAGTAGACAGGCGCAATACTAACCGCCCCTTTTGCGAAATCAAGAGCCACGTCAATATCTGTATGTCCTGCGTCCACGAAATCCCCGGTTATTACAATAATGTCCGGCTTGCTTTCTGATAGCAATTCCAGTAGCTTTTTATTCCCTTTCCCAAATTCTGCGTTGTGCAAATCTGATACCTGCGCTATCCGAAACCCGGAAAATGCAGGGGGAATACGGCTGTTTGAAATTTTTATGTTACTCACTGTCAACGCCGTATTTCCCCGTACCATTTATTGTTGAGGGATTGCACCCCTTAATCAAGATATGAAATCGTTAATAATACTTATGGCGACAATGCCAATGCCAAACAAGATAAGCAAAATTCCCGGTATACGCAGATACCACTTGTAATGATCGGGCATTTCCTGCTTTTTCATCAGCCACCAGTACGGCTTATACAAGATAATCATAAGCAAACCACCAATAATGCAGATACCAGCAAAAATAATTCCAAAATTAAAACTCATATTTACTCCTTTCAATCAGTTTGTCACTATTCTGTAATAAGTTCTTGCGGTACTAAAGTACATTACTACATAGATAAAAGTAAACAGTAATGAAATTGTGCCAGCGCAGAGCAGAAGCACCAAAACATTCGTCAGTCCAAACACGGCAAGCAGCATGGCAACTGCATAAAGTGAAACAGCCAAATGGATAACCGCCATAAATAGCGGGAAGAAAAACATAGTCCGAATTTCTTTGTGGACTATTGCCGATATTTCGTTTCGGTCAAGCCCTACTTTCTGCATGACTTCAAAATTGTATCGGTCACTATATCCCTCTGTAATCTGTTTGTAATAGATAACCAAGGTCAGAAAAACCATAAACAGCAAGCTAAGTAATAGTCCAATAAACAGAAATCCCCCATAGGTATAATTATCACTCTGTTTTTTTATTTCTGCGTTTTCAAATTTTGCTCCAGCGTAACCTAAATACAACTGATTTTGTAAAGCAGCATTAAATTCCGTTTCCTGTTTTCCCTCTGCATCAAACATCATGCTATATGTCCGGCTGAACTTATTTTCAGCAGGTGACAGTTCAGTTATGATATTGTCTATTTCTTTCTGCGTCGGGCATATAAAGAAATAATGTGTTTCAGAGGACAGTGCGCTTTTACTTTGTATAACAAGCTCCGATAACTCAGTTTTTACCCGATACTTCAAATTCCCAAAACTAATTTCCGAAACTCCTAAATCTTTTGAGGAAGAAAATGCGAAAACCTCATCCGCTTCAAGCGGTTCTATTCCTTCCTCCATGCGGCTGTAATCCTCCCATGTAATCAGATAAATGCCGCAAGTCATATCCGGCGGGTATATATCCGGCTGATAAACAGAAACGGTATTATCTTTGTAAACGCCACTGATATAGGTAACTTTGTAATCAGCTTCCCGGCTTATCGTCACACCATATTGCTCTGCTGTTTGATGAACAAACTGCGGCAAAGTCGGCTGTCCGTCAGCTATGTCAGAAACAGAGATTTTTGTTTCCATTGGAAAACGGAAAGAGAGCATTTCCTTTTGTCCGACATATAACGCCAGTGTTGTTGTGGCAATAACCATAACAACCGTACTTAAAATACAGATATTTGATAGTCCCTTTGCGTTCTGTTTCAATCGGTAAATAAGACCGGAAACAGAAATAAAGTTCTGTGGTTTATAATAGTAGCGGTCATTCTTTTTTAGAGCTTGCAAAAGAACGACAGAGCAGGACGAGAAGAAAAACAATGTTCCAAACAAAATTAACAATGCAATAGGAAACACCCGCCCAATTATGTCAATAGGTGAGGGGGTAGTGAAAATCAGTGTATATGCACCCCCAATACATATAATTCCTAAAAAGGCTTTTACCCATACAAAAGAATGGTAATTGTCCCCTTTATGAGCAGCATACAACAGTTCAACAGGCTTCGCTTTCATAACAGAAAACAGGTTGTAAAATAAGATGAAAACACCAATCACAATAAAACAAATGCCTGTCTGCATAAGTGCTTCCGTTAAAAACTGGAATGTAAGCCCGCTATCTAAGTGCAGCAATTTCAGCAAAACAAGGAAAAAGAGTTTTCCCAAAACGATACCCAAAACGATACCCGCCACAAGTCCGGCAGTTGTAAGCAACAGGCTTTCAAGCATAAGCACTTTTGCGATATGCTTTTTTTCTAAACCGAAAATTGTATATAACCCCAGTTCTTTTTTTCGCTGCCGTATGAGCAGTCCGTTTGTGTATAAGAGGAATACTCCCGCAAACATTCCTGTCATAATAACACCCACTTTAAGAAACTGAACAAAAATATAGCTTCCGGGTAGTGTAGCAATGATCGTCTGGTTTTGGATTGAAGCCATAACATAGAAAATCATTACAGACAGAATATTTGTCAAAAAAAACGGGTGATACACGGGCTTGTTTTTTTTAATATTAGAAACTGCAAGCCGGATATAAAAGTTACGCATATAATTCCTCCTTTTGTAAAAGGATTTTCAGATTGTCAGAAATCTTTTCCCCAAAGGCTTCATTATCCATATTTCCACGATACAGTTGATTAAAAAGTTGTCCGTCACGGATAAATAAGACACGCCCTGCATGACAGGCAGTTTTAACACTATGTGTTACTACAAGGATTGTCTGCCCTGTTTTGTGTATATCCGTAAACATCTTCATAACCTGTGCGGAAGAACGGGAGTCTAACGCCCCGGTAGGTTCGTCCGCAAGTACAAGTTTTGGAGCAGTAATCAATGCACGGGCAATAGCTGCCCTCTGTTTTTGACCACCCGATACTTCGTATGGGTACTTTTCCAAAATATCAGAAATTTTAAGTTGTGCCGCCAATGGTTCTATCTGTTTTTCCATTTGTTTCTTTGGAGTATTGGAAAGCACAAGGGGCAGATAGATATTATCCCGCAGGGAAAAATTATCTAACAAGTTGAAATCTTGAAAGACAAATCCCAAGTTTTCCCGTCGGAACCGTGAGATATTACTATCACCGATTTGCGTAATATCTTTTCCCGCAAGCAGGATTTTTCCCTCGGTAGGGCGGTCTAACGCAGCCAATAGATTGAGCAGCGTTGTCTTGCCGGAGCCGCTTTCGCCCATGACAGCTATAAATTCCCCTTGGTCTACACTAAATGAAATATTTTTTAATGCTTCTACTTGATTGCTTCCAAATCGGCTGTTGTAAATTTTGCGCAGATGTTCAACCGATAGTAAGATCGTCTTTTGATTATCCATATATATATCCTTTCTGTGTATTTACCCTACACGCAAATATTATAAAAAAAGCGGGAAGTGTCTGCCATAGGTTAAGGTGACATTTCCCGCTTTAACCTTACATGGTTTGTAAGGTTGCTAATCTGCAACAGAAAACTCGTCCGCTGGAAGATTGACTGTCACTGTTGTTCCAATGTTTAGTTGTGACGAAACAGAAAGCGTATATCCTAACAAGAGAGAAACTTTTTTGCACATATACAGACCGCAGCCCGTAGATTTTTGATGAATACGCCCATTAAATCCTGTATATCCCTTTTCAAACAACCGTGGTAAATCCTCGGCGGTTATACCTATACCTGTATCACTAACACATATTTGCAACGGTGTAGGCTGATAAATTGAAATACAGCCTTGTTCTGTATATTTCGCAGCGTTTGAAACCAACTGCTCTAATATAAACAATAGCCACTTCCTGTCAGTGAGGACGGTACCATTCAGATCATGTAAGTCTATTTTCAGCCGCTTTGAAATCAAGACAACAGAGTGCTTTTTGATTGCTTCCTGTGCCAACGGCAATAACTCCACCCGTTCCAAAAACAAGTCGGAATATTGATTTTCTAACTGCAAATACTTTAATGCCATATCTATATAACACGATATTTGCAGCAACTCCGTTTTCCATTTGGACGGTGTGGTGTCGCCTGTTTGTAACATCAAATCCATAGAATAAACAGGGGTCTTTATTTGGTGCGTCCAGAGCGTATAATAATCATCTCTTTCTGCGTTTGTTTTTCGCTGGTTTGCCCGTTCGTTCTGCCATGTTTGCAAAATCTCTTTGACTATCTGCTGATAGCTTTCTTCCACAAGGGTATCAGCCGCCCCCAAATTAGGCATAGCAGGTAATTTTGCTTGTTTGATATTGTTCAATCGTTCACACTTTTGATAAGTGTTGCGCAAATCCCGAAATGCAAAAGGCAGCACAAGCAGAATAAGCAGAAAAGTCGTGTATAGGATTGGCTCCATACGAACATCATAAAGGAAATACATAAAGACATTACATACAATCAATCCACAAAATACAACCATTACTTTATATTTATCTTTCAGATAGCAAATAAGAAAATACTTTTTATCCAACTTGATAGCCCATTCCTTTCCGGGTAACAATGAAATCATCAAGCCCGATCTTGCTCAATTTATTTCTTACTCTCGTCACATTGACTGTAAGTGTATTATCATCAACAAAAGTATTGTCATTCCACAATGCTTGCATAAGTTCATCACGGGACACGCTTTTTCCGCTGTGGGTCATAAGCTCTTTTAGGATAATATAATCATTACGAGATAGTTCCAATATACTTCCCTTGTATTGCAGCTTTGCATTATCCAAATCTAATATGACATCACCGCAGGCAACTACATTCATTGCCCCTTGAAAATCATAAGTGCGCCTTAACAAAGAATTGATTTTTGCAAGCAGGAAGTTTAGGTCAAAGGGTTTTAAAACAAAATCGTCACCGCCCATATTCATTGCTAAAATCATGTTCAGATTATCACTAATTGATGAAATAAAGATAATCGGTACTTTTGAAAATTTCCTTATTTCCTCACACCAATGATAGCCGTTGTAATGCGGGAGCTTTATATCTAACAAAACAATTTCCGGCTTAAATCTGCTAAACTGCTCTGTTATCTGTTGAAACTCTTTCAAGTATTCGCATTGAAATCCCCAAGCGCTTAAAAAATCACTAATGGATTGTGCTGCGTTCAGATCGTCCTCTATGATTAACACTTTATACTGTGCCATGTGTCTGCCCCCTGTTTCCCTTTTTTCTTTTATCCGTTGGCTTTTCAGCGTCCTTTGGTATCAGCCACAAGCGGCTGAACTTTGCCACGCCCGGTATGCGGTTTTCCTCACATAGCTTTTGCACCCGTCTTTCTGAAATGCCCCATTTTTTCGCTGCTTCTGGGGCAGAAATATACTCTAACATTTTCATTCACCTTTTCTCTATCTATTTCTTTGCTAAAAACATCTTTTTACAAACCTATTCCCGCCATTCTTACGAAAGCGGCTTTTCGCCTGATAAGTTCCGACTGTTTTTCTTTTGCAAGAAATGAAGCTGCTGATAGAACATGGATTTTATTCTAATACAATCCGTTATATTTGGGCAACGGATAATCCATATCATAATTTCGGCACAAATCAATAAAGGCTTTCGCTGATGAAGTAAGAAATTTTTCTTTATGATAGACGATATGGAACTTTCGTTTGAAACTAAGTCCTTTTACACGGACAGCAACAACAAGTCCACGTTCTATTGGCCCGATTACCATACGATGTGGCAATACGGCAATTCCAAGCCCATTGATAACGGCATTTACTAAAGCTGTAGTACTCATAGCTTCCCAGATAGGGGAAACAGAAAATCCCGCAGCTTCAACTACCCGTTCAAAGGTTTCGCGTGTGCCGCTTCCATGCTCACGAAGAAGAAAATTTTGTTGACGAAATTCTTCAACAGAAAGCAACTGTCCCGGATAGAAGCCACTGTTTGCAGGGCAGATAACAGTCAGACTGTCTTCCATATATTCCTCTGAAACAAAAGTCGGTGTATGGGAAATACCCTCAATCAGTATAAAATCCAGTTCATTGTTCCATATTTTCTGTTCTAACTGTTCTGATGGACTGATAGTTACTTTTATCTCTGTACCGGGATAACGATTATAAAATGCTTTCACATAGTAGGGAAGAAACTGTGAACCAATAGTTATGCTTGCCCCGATTCTTATCACGCCAAAAGAATCCCAGTCTTTCATTCCTTTTTCCATATCGTCAAACATAGAGACGATATGGACAGAATACTCACAAAACCGTTGCCCTGCTTCTGTGATTTTAAGCCTTTTTCCGATTCTGTCAAATAGAGCTACGCCATAATACTGCTCTAATTCCTTGATGGCAAGACTTACTGCGGGCTGTGTCATGTGGAGTTCTTCGGCAGCCTTTGTTGTATTGAAATTATTTTTGCAAACCAATAAGAATATTTTTAAGTGCCGTATTGTCATATTTTATCCCGCCCTTATATCAATTCACTTATTATATAAATAAAATTGTATTATTTCATTTATCAAAAAGCAAGTGTTATACTTATGTGCATAAGGAGGAAAGCACATTGAAACAAAATACATTTACAAAGCTATTTTTATCTGCTTTTCAGTTAAGTGCCTGTACGTTCGGTGGTGGATTTGTAATTATACCTTTAATGCAGAAAAAATTTGTTGATGAGCTGCATTGGATAGAAGAACAGGAAATGATGGACTTGACAGCAATCGCACAATCCTCACCCGGCGCAATCGCTGTCAATGCGTCTATTCTTGTAGGGTATCATGTGGCAGGGGTGTTTGGGGCTTTGATAACGGTATTGGGAACGGTGCTGCCGCCACTCATCATCATCTCTATAATTTCTTTTTTCTATACTGCATTTCGTGATAATGTAATTGTCAACATGGCTATGACAGGTATGCTTGCAGGAGTAGCTGCTGTGATTTGTGATGTAGTAATCACAATGGGAAAAAGCATTTTCCAAAAAAAACGGTTTCTGCCGATTATTGTTTTGTCTGCATCTTTTGTTGCTGTCCGTTTCATGAAAGTCAACATTATACTGATTATTCTAATCTGTGCCATAATCGGTGCAGTTGATACTTTGTATCTTGGCAGGAAAGGGAGGCAGGCATGATTTATTTGGAACTGTTATGGAGTTTCTTCCAAATCGGGTTGTTTAGTATCGGCGGTGGTTATGCTGCCATGCCGCTGATTCAAAATCAAGTTGTTGATGTTCACCCTTGGTTGACTATGACCCAATTTGCAGATATTATGACGATTGCGGAAATGACACCGGGGCCGATTGCCATCAATTCAGCAACCTTTGTAGGGATTCAGATTGCAGGAATTCCGGGAGCAATTATTGCCACCGTAGGCTGTATTCTCCCCTCTTGTGTGATTGTAATAACACTTGCCTGTATTTATTACCGTTTTCGTGGATTGAAAATGGTACAGGGGGTGCTTGCAGGTCTTCGCCCTGCTGTTGTAGCCATGATTGCATCTGCTGGCATTACCTTAGTAATCATGGCTTTTTACGGAGAAAGAACCCTGCCGGTTGATTTGAGTGGAATCAACATAATTTCCGTAATAATTTTTGCCGCTGGCTTTTTGGTTTTAAGGAAATGGAAAGTAAATCCAATTTATGTGATGTTGGGAGCAGGTGCCGCCGGAGTATTGCTGTATTCCATTGTTTGATACGAGGAGATATGACATGACATACATAATGAGAGCAGGAACTTTATACTTCAATGATATAGTATCAGCACGAATAAAAGGTGCTTTTACAGGTTCAGAAAAAAAGATATATTCTGCAAATGATTCAATACTTATGTACACGGATATAGCAAACTTAGAGGTTCCACTAAATGAAGCGGGGAATGTCCGTTATCGTCAATATATCTTATTTGACGGTAACGGTAATAAATGTGCAGTCGCAAATCCAGACTATGCAGAGGGTGATGACCCAACTGTAGTTGGCTGGCCTTTATGCCGTATGCCGAGAGTAGACCATGCAAAGGTTGTGTTTGATAAAAACGAATATTTGCTGGTAATGCAGAACAACCAGAATTATTTATTATCCGATAAATCAGGCAAATCAGTTATGCAAATTTTCCACCGGGGAACAGTCGGCGGCTGGAACATAGAAGCTATGGACGATTTTGCCCCGGAAATAATATGCGGTATTTTTGTATTCTGCAAGTATATTGAAAAGGAAAATGAATTTTTAGTTGTATGAAAGAGTTGAATTAGTTGCAACCATATATGATAGAAAATCTATTCGGAATAGAGGGCTGGAATATTAGTTGCAATTATCTGTGCCCGTGCATATTATGTGATTTTTGAATGGGAAAAAAACGAGGCTTCAAAAGAAGTCTCGATTAGTTAATCAGTTTATACTTTGAGGTTACAACCTAAATTTTCTTCTATGTCGTGTGAATAGGGAATATTATATAGTTTAACCAGCATATCTGCCATATGATTACCTCCCAGGATACCGGTTGTAATTTGTGTTTCCCAGAAAACGGAGGTAATTAGTCAACCTTATGAAAGCGTACTGTCTGTTCTTTCATAGATATTTTCCCGACCTGATAACCATAATCCGTCAATTCCTTCTTGTATTTCAAAAATGAGTGATCAATCGGTATCCCCGCAATCTCCTGAATCTCCTCAAAGGTCAACTGAAATGATTCCTTTTCGCTTTTCTGAACATATTCCCATAACGCGTTGTATTTACTCATTACCGTTCTCCTCTCTAATGATTACAAAAATCCAAAACTTTCTGAATCTATGTCACGCTTTACAAAACCTGAAAAAACACGGTTAACTGCTATGCCAAAGAAATAGCCTCTCTTGTTAATGGAAATCGCTTCCTCTTTTTCAATCATCCCTAATCGCAGACAGAATACTTGTTTTCTTTAGTTCTGACCTGGCATATGCAGAAAAAGTCAAATATATGACCACCAATACAGCCGCCAGGGCCAACAAAAATATCCATGGCAGTTTCAGAGTAATGCAGTGGTTCATCATATTCAGCTGCCTGCATACAATGACGCTTAAAATGCTACCGCAAATAAGGGATATTGTCAACGAACCGCCAAGATAGATCCCAATTTCTCTGTCCAGCATTTTACTTAGCTGGTTCTTCGTTGTTCCCACAACCTCAAACAGGCCAAATTCACATTTTCTGCTCTGGAAATCAACCAGAAACATGTTCATCAGGCTGATACTTCCAAAGATAAATAAAATAGCTGAAATCATATACATCGCCCTGATTGACGAATGATATCTGTACTGAATGTTGGCAATCGTCTGCTCAACCGCATTTACCTCTATTGCCCCGTTCCTGTCCGCTATCTCGCGGACTGCATCCAGAACCGCCATCAACACAGCCAGAACCGGGACCGGAATGAGAATCCCCGAATTTATTGCCCCCGACATAACCGCAAAATATTCTGTAAGGTTGATCTGTTCTTTTACAATGCCCGTTTCCTGTATGACCTCTTCGGCAAAATCAAGAATCGCTCCTGAGCTTATGGCTTGCTGGCAGCATTTCGTCAGAAAGCTTTCCTAAATCACGTCGCGCCTGTCTTCCTCCTCCAACAATTCTGCCATCCTCAATTCGGACTATGCGGTCAGCAAGCTGGGCAATCTCGTTATTATGGGTAATCATGACAATGGTCTGGTTAAACTCCATACTGGTATGCTTTAAAAGCCCCAGCACATCGGCGCTGGTCTTGGAATCCAGATTTCCGGTGGGCTCATCAGCCAGGATGATGGCCGGTTTGGTGATGAGAGCCCGGGCAATGGCGACACGCTGCTGCTGTCCGCCGGAAAGGTTATTCGGCATATTCTGCAGTTTATCTTCCAATGCCAGCATCCTCACAATCTCGTCCATGAACTTCTTGTCTGCCACATCGCCGTCCAGCTCCACAGGCAAAACGATATTTTCATACACATTCAGTATCGGGACAAGGTTATAGTTCTGGAAGAGCTCCTTTCAAGACTTTCTGCCTGTTGATAAGAACATTATAAAATCCAAATGTCACAGAAATGTCCGAGGCGGCATAAAAAAGTGTCTTCGACGGCAACGTCATCTACCTGTGCAGCTACCCTATCCACCATGTTCAACGTCAGCGACGTAATGATTGACAAAGAAGAGGTTTCTATGACATTCAAGGTTGTTACCATGCCGCCTGTAGCGGCACAAATGATGATGAAAGCGGTTGATTTTCTTCTTTTAGTTCCGTATCCTTCCGATTTATTGTATCCTTATTCTGGAGACACCAGTACATTACAGAACACGTTGTAA
>Ga0137308_101976_pt1 | contig 16321 bp, 12 predicted proteins | sample Inofrocosms_June_FD_97181 | JGI IMG/M metagenome (GOLD analysis project Ga0137308, IMG submission 97181) | Mouse cecal microbial communities from Vienna, Austria - N-Acetylneuraminic and N-Acetylglucosamine D2O microcosms_June | ecosystem: Host-associated > Mammals > Digestive system > Large... | reverse complement strand
CTGGCTGGCAGTGGTCAGGGAGGCTCCGGCCCGGATCAGTTCATTGGCAGTCTCTAAGCGGAGACGGGTCACATACCGGTGGACGGATTCGCCGGAACAGCGTTTGAAGGAATGCATGAAATAGTAGCGGTTCATGTAGAAGTAGTTGGCCAGGGTATCGATGGTCACCGGCTCTGCCAGATGCTCCAGCACATACTGTTTGACCAGGGTCATCAGCTGGATGTCTTTGGTATCCTTGTTGAATGAATAGATGGAAGGGTTGTGGTTGTACTGGTTGATCTCCACAAACAGCTCCGTCAGGTAGGCCCGGCCAAGAATAGAGGAGGCGAACCGGTGCTCCCCGGAGGCGTCAAACAGATTCCACAGAAGAGCCCGGATTCTCTGGAAAATCTCAGGCGGGTAGTGGAAGACCCGGAACTGGTCGGTGGTGAAGCATTCGGCCAGGTCTACCTGCTCATCGGACAGCATGGCCAGGGTGTTGGGATTTACATGGAGAGCGATCCGCTCGTAGGGCAGCAGGGGATCTACCAGAACCGGCAGATGCTCCTGGTGGCGGTTGATGAACAGTATGTCATCGGGCTGCATGAAAAATTCACTTTCGCCGGTGCGGTACAGAACCTTGCCTACCAAAAGCAGATACATCTCGAAGAAATCATGGCTGTGAGGATACAGCCTTTTGTTGTTAATATCGGAATAATAAATGATGTCAAAGTCCAGATCCATGGTGGGACTGTGCTGGATGAATGCTTGCTTTTTGATCAACAGAATTCCCTCCTTACAACAAAATATAAGGATATAATACTGAAAACTTATGAAAAAGTCAAAAGATTTTAAGATATAATTCACAAAAATGAAGCTGTAAAAAAGCACAATCCGCAATGTATCAACCACGAATTACATAGCAGAACAGGAGGATCTTTTGTATAATTAAGCCACGGTTCAGACGGGGCATGTTCCGGCTTTTCGGGAGCCGGGGGCAAGAAGCAGCGGACGCCAGGTTATTGCTCCTGGTTCGGCCAGTGGGAAATATGTGCCGCCTGCACATAACGGACTGGAGGAGTATCAGATAAACGTAACAGATAAAAAGCAAAGGGATGAAAGGAGAAAAGGATTTTGGCAGAACGAGTGAATTTTGCCCTTATTGGATGTGGATTTATCGGAAAGCTCCATGGCGACATTATTTCCCGGTTGCCAGAGGCACATCTGGCAGCTGTGGTGGACTGCAATGAGGAAGAGGGGAAGGCAGCGGCAGCCCGGTATGGATGCAGTTTTTACAGGGATCTGGGGCCGGTGCTGGAGGATCCGTCCATCCAGGCGGTAACCATCTGCCTGCCGCCGGGACTCCACTGTGAGACCACGGTGGCCTGCGCAAAGGCAGGAAAGGCGGTGTTGTGTGAAAAGCCTCTGGAGATTGATATGGACCGGGGAAGAACCATGGTGGAGGTGTGCCGTCAGGCGAAGGTGCCTTTCGGGGTCATCATGCAGCACCGGTTTGACGAACCCATAATCCGGATCCGGGAAGCCATTGAGCAGGGAGCATTTGGAAAGCTTCTGTGGGGAACCTCCCGGACGATCTGGTACCGGGACGAGAAGTACTACTCCAGCCCCTGGCGGGGCTCCTGGAAATATGAGGGAGGCGGGGCGCTGATTAATCAGTCCATCCACTACATTGACCTGCTGACCGGTATTATGGGAGATGTGAAAAGCGTCAGCGGAAAATGCAGAACCCTGCTGCACAAGCAGATTGAGACAGAGGATATCGGCATTGCCAATGTAGAGTTTGCAAATGGTGCCCTGGGAACCATTGAGGGAACTACCGTATCCTATCCGGGACTGTACGCGGAGCTGTGCATTTTCGGAGAAAAGGGGTCCGCCATTGTGCGCAACGATTACCTGAGCTTTTACAGGTTTGCAGACGGTCCCAGGCCGGAGTTTGATGCTATCCTGAATCCGGAAAAAGCCAATGAGCTGAATCTGAGTCCGGACGTGGACGGAGTGTCCCACACCCGGCAGATCAGGGATTTCGTTGCCGCGGTCCAGGAGGGAAGGGAACCGGCAGTGACCGGCGCCCAGGTACTGAAAAGCCTGGAGCTGATCAAGACCATCTACCGGGCATCAGAGGAGAGAAAAGAGATTTATCTTTAGAAAGGAAGGAGAGGATTCTATTATGAAAAAGACAATGAAGAAGGCAACTTGTATGCTGATGGCAGCCATGGTTTTAACAGCCTGCGGCGGTTCCGGAGGAAGCTCTGCACCGGCCACCACGGCAGCTCCGTCGGCTCCTGAAAAAGCCGGGACACCAGAGGAGACCACAGCGGCAGCGGCCCCGGATCAGGCAGCAGCAGGCGGCACAGCCTTCGATGCATCCAGTTTCCCAAGCGCACCGGTGACTCTGGTAGTTCCGTGGAAGGTGGGCGGCGGCTCCGACGTGTCTGCCAGGGCAGCGGCTAATGTATTTAAGAACTTTACAGGCGGGCAGCCCCTGGTGGTCAGCAACATTGAAGGCGGCTCCGGCGTCCAGGGTGTGTCCGAATACCTGACTTATGAACCCAGCCCCTATAGCCTGTTAAGCTGGGCCACTGCCCAGACCATCAAGACCCATATGCAGGACACCAAGTTCTCTGCCCTGGATTTCCGGCCTGTCTGTGGGTTTGTGGCGGACAGTCCTTACATACTGGTCCGCACAGATTCCCAGTTTGAAACCATCGGGGATCTGGTGGAATATGCCAAAGCCAATCCGGGCGTTCTGACCATCGGCAACTCCGGTACCGGCGGCGGCAACCATCTGGCAGCCCTGCAGCTGTGTCTGGCTACGGGGATCGAAGTGAACCACATTGCTTATGAAGGCGGAGCCGCTTCCTCTTCTGCGGTACTCAGCGGGGAGATCGACTGTTCCATGAATATGCCGGCAGAGGGGCTTGCCAGCGTGGAGGCAGGAGAGCTGCGGATGCTGTGCCTGTTTGCGGAGAATCGTTCCGAGTTCTGGCCGGATGTGCCCACAGCCAAAGAAAGCGGCATCGACGTGGTCAACAACCAGACCCGTGGCGTTGTCGTCAACAAGGATGTGCCGGAGGAGGCAGCCAAAGCCCTGGAAGCCATCTTTGAGCAGGCCTGTCAGGACGAATCCTTTAAGCAGTCTCTGAAAGACCTGAATATCAATGGGGTGTGGCTGGATGCAGAAGCCTATGGAAAGACCATTGAGGAGGAAAATGCACTGTACCAGGAGATCGTAAAGAGCAACGGATTGGGTGATAAATATTAATCCTGGCAGGCTTTACATAACGGAGGTATCTATGAGTAAGCGGGTGGATTTTTTCTCAGGCATCGGGATTGTATGTCTGGCAGCAGGGGTCTGGTATATGGCCAGTCTTCTGCCGCCCGCGGCCTCGGGAATCGGGGCCGGCGGGTTTCCCAAATTTGTGGCAGTATGTCTGGGAATTCTGGGTGCTGCCCTCAGTATCCAGGCGTACCTGGGCATGAAGAAGGGTGATTCCAGCCAGACGCTGCCTGACAAAAAGGAGCTTTTGTATGCGGCGGCTTTGGCAGCCGTGTTTTTTCTGTATATCCTGGTGGTGAAGCCCCTGGGATATATTCTCAGCACCATTCTGGTATTTCCGGTATTTATGTTTATCTATGGGGAACGGAGATGGCTGCGGATGGGAGTGATCAGTGTGGTGTTTTCCGTTGTCACTTTTTATCTGTTTGAAAGGGTATTTTACGTATTCCTGCCCCATGGAAGTGTGTTTTGAAACATTTAAATGTCCTGAGCGGTTACTATGCCTGGAAGAGGGGTGACGATTTTGGAAGGATTTTTAACTTCACTGGCTGGGGTGTTCCAGCCGGTTACATTTTTAATGATGATTGTGGGCTGTGTCAGCGGCATTGTGATCGGGGCCATTCCGGGACTCTCCGGGTCCATCGGAATCATCCTGCTGCTGCCGCTGGTATACAAGCTGGACATGGTCCAGGCCCTGGTGGTCATGGCAGGAATCTTCTGCGGCTCCATGTACGGAGGCTCCATACCGGCTATCCTGATCCAGACGCCGGGGACGCCCTCAGCGGCAGCCACGTCCCTGGACGGCCATCCCCTGGCCCAGAAGGGAAAGGCAGGAAAGGCCATTACCGTGGCCCTGATTGCCTCGGTGACCGGGGGAATCTTCAGCGGTATCTGCCTCATGGCCATTTCCCCGGTGCTGGCAAAGTGGGCGCTGAAATTCCAGGCTCCGGAGTATTTTGCCCTGGCGCTGTTCGGGCTGACCCTGATAGCCAGCTCCAGCAATGATTTTCTGAAGGGGCTTATCTCTGGCTTTGTGGGGCTGCTTTTAAGCTGTGTGGGGGTGGATGTGATCACCGGTTCTGCCCGGTTCACCTTTGACTCGGTGATGCTCATCGGCGGTCTGAATGTGCTTCCCCTTCTGGTGGGACTTTTTGCCATTGCCCAGGCATTTGCCGATGCCACCAACAAGTCGGAGCCGCCCAGGCAGGAGAAGAGCTACGGCTCCTTCATGCTTACAAGGGATGAATGGAAGCGGATTCTGGTGCCGGTTCTGGCATCCGGGGCCATCGGGGTGGGGATCGGCATCATCCCCGGTTCCGGCGGGGCCATTGCCTGCTTTCTGGCTTATGAGGTGGTGCGGAAGCTGTCCCGGTATCCGGAGGAATTCGGCCAGGGTTCCATCGAAGGGATCGCCGCGGCAGAGTGTTCCAACAATGCCACCTGCGGCGGGGCCATGATCCCGCTTTTAACCCTGGGTGTGCCGGGGGACGCGGTGACCGCGGTGATGCTGGGGGCCTTTATGCTGGTGGGCATCAAGCCGGGGCCCACCCTGTTCCGGGATTATGGAACCCAGATGAATACGTTCTTCATGGCATTTCTGGTGATGCAGTTTGTGATCCTTTTCCTGGGGATCCTGGGAACCCAGGTGTGGATCCGGGTTCTTGGCATTCCCAGGACCATCCTGATGCCGGCGGTGATGCTGTTCTGCTTCCTGGGAGCCTTTTCCCTGACTAACAGCACCCGGGACGCGTTCTTTGCCCTGGCATTTGGGATTCTGGGATATTTTATGAAGAAGGCAAAGTATCCGGCGCCGCCCATGATCCTGGGGCTGGTTCTGGGCTCTCTGGCAGAGCAGAACATGAACCGGACCCTGATGATTTACAAAAATGACTGGACTGTGCTGTTTAAACGGCCTATTTCGGGAGTACTGATGGTGGTTTCCATTGGGATTATCCTGTGGAGCTTCCGGGAGGTCTTAAAAAAGAAAAAGGGGGATGCTTAGGGAATGAATGAAAATCGGGAACTGCATGAGAAAAAGGAAGAGAATGGAAACAGGGGATTCCATGACAACCGGGAGCTGGCAGAGAAGCTGGGACGTGTCCGCAGGCTCATGGCAGAGAGAGGCCTTAAGGGAATCTATGTAAAGCGTCAGGACAATTTCGGCTGGCTTTCCTGCGGGCGGGTCAGCTATCTGGGGCCGGGTGAGATGGGAAACTGCGGTCTTCTGGTGACAGAGGAGGGACAGTATGCGGTGACCACCAACATCGAGGAACCCAGGATGAGGGAAGAGGAAGCCTTAGAGGAGCTGGGATTTGTGATCCGCGCAGGTGTGTGGCATGACGAGGGCTTTGAGTCCAGGACGGTAAAGGAGCTGGCAGGAGGCGCAGTGGGAAGTGACTTTACAGATGCCTGGGGATCCAATCTGGCCGGAGATATCCAGAAGCTGCGGTTTTCCCTGACCCAGGAGGAGCTTGACCGGTATATCACCGGAGGACGTCTGGTCAGCCGCCTGGTGGAGGAAGTGGGCATGACCATGCGGGCCGGGGAGACAGAGCTTTTTGTGGCAGGACGGCTCAACGATCTGGCCAGACAGTGCAATGTGGAGCCATTGTCTGTGTTCTGCACCTCGGATGAGCGGATCTATAAGTTCCGCCATGCCATCCCTACGGAGAAACCGGTCCGGGAACGGGCCCAGCTTGGCGGCAATTACCGTTATAAGGGGCTGGTACTGTGTCTTACCCGGTATGTGAATTTTGTGCCTTTGACAAAGGAGCTGAAAAAACAGTACCGGGACAATGTGGAAATCGACTGCACCATGATCCACAGCAGCCGGCCCGGGAATACCTTCTCACAGGCCCTGGAAGCCGGAAAGGCGGCTTATGAACGGCTGGGCTATGGGGCGGAGTTTGACCTGCACCACCAGGGAGGCCCCATTGGCTATGCACCCAGGGATTACCGGGTGGGCTTCTGCCACCATGGGAATATCTCTGAGAACCAGGCCTTCTGCTGGAATCCGTCCATTACGGGAACCAAGAGCGAGGACACGGTGGTGGTCAGCAGCCAGGGGGAGACATTTTTGACAAAGCCGTTTCTGTACCCGACGGTCCAGGTGGAGGTGGAAGGGCAGACTTATATCAGGCCGGATATACTGGTGAAGTGTTTTTGAGCAATAGAGTAAAATAGCGTAACGGCCCGGGATCTTCCCGGGCCGTTATGGCAGATATGACGGGGCTGTGAAAAAGCTCTTTCTGCGATAAAAAACATTGTTTTTGGCAACAGTTCAGATGTTGCAGTTCACTGGGTGTGGGAAACGGGACCAAAACAGACTTCAAGCTCGCATGCAAGTCTGTTTTGGTCCCGTTTTCCACATTGAGCGGACGCCCGATTGCCTCTTGTCTGGCGTAGACGGACAAGAAGATGCGCCCATAAATAGTAAGTGCGCCCAGCAAGGTCTGCGCGTGTACCGCAACGAAAATGTACTTGACAGAAGCCCCTTTTTTTAATATAATTCAATTCGTTATCATGGTAGCGAATTAGCAGACTAAAGTAGCAGGGGAAGAATAAGCTTCAAAAATACAGATTACAATTCGCTGCCTTGTGAGATTATGAGGAGACAGAAAAGAGGACAAGGATTATGAGGAAATGTATGTGGAAGAGAGCGGCTGCAGGCATGGCGGCAGCTATGATGGCAGTGGGAATTCTGAGCGGATGCTCCGTGGTGGGGGCCGCGCCGACCATTGCCACGGATGAGGAAACAGAGGCTCAGAGCATCCCGGCTGGTACTGCCGGGACAGCAAAGACAGAGGCTGAAGATACAGAAAGCACGCAAGTAAAGAGCACTGAGGCCGGAAAGAAGAACCGTCTGGAGCGGATTCAGGAGCGGGGCTATCTGGAGGTGGCCACAGAGCCTTATTTTGCACCCCAGGAGTTCATCGATCCGTCCAAACAAGGGCAGGAGCAGTATGTAGGCTCTGATATGGAGCTGGCCAAGCTGATCGCCAAGGAGCTTGGGGTAGAGCTGCGGATCGTTCCCCTGGAGTTTTCCGCCGTACAGACGGGTGTGACAGAAGGAAAATATGATATGGCAATCTCAGCTCTGGCTTATACGCCTGCAAGAGCAGAGGCCATGGAACTGTCCAATGGTTACCGGTTCGCGGATTCGGCGGTTCAGTATGGGCTCATGGTCCGTAATGGGGATCTGGAGAATATCAGGTCCGCGGACGATCTGGCGGACCGGGTGGTGGTATGCCAGAGCGGTTCCCTGCAGGAAATGTTTGCCCAGGAGCAGATTCCGGCCTGCAGGGAGCTGAAACGGGTTTCCGCTACCACGGACGGCTTCCTGATGGTACAGGAGGGCAAGGCGGATGCGGTGGTCACAGAGAAAGCCACAGCCCAGCTCTACATTGATGCCAACAGCGGGTGCGATATGGTGATTGTGCCGGATTTCTCCTTTGCAGTGGACGAATCCACCCAGGGAACCCGGATCGGAATGCCGAAGGGAGAGGTGGAGCTGCGCGACCGGGTCAATGAGATCCTGGCTGAGGTGGTAGAGAGCGGGATCTATGATCAGTGGTATGAGGAGTATCAGGATTACGCCAGAAGCCTGGGACTGCAATGATAAGCCTGGATCCGGTCAGAGTAAGCAAAAGTCTGTCTGGCCGCAACAGTTCAAGGGGTATCTGAACTGTTACGTCTGGCCAGATATGTTCAGGGAATAAGGGGAAATACATATATGTTGGAAACGATCATAAAAATGTGGAATAAATACAGCTACGTGTACATTTCTGGCCTGACGGGCACCTTGTGTCTGGCAGCCATCACGGTGCTGTGCGGTACCCTGATCGGGATCGTGCTGGCAGTCATGCGCCTGTCCAGGGTGAAGCCCTTACAGTGGCTTGTCCGGTTCTACGTGTGGGTCCTGCGGGGGACGCCGATCCTTCTGCAGCTGTACTTTTTCTGGATTTTCCTGCCCAGGATCACGGGAATCAATATCCCGGACAGTACCTGCATCATCATCGCCTTAATTGTCAACGCCAGCTCCTATGTGGCGGAAGTTATCCGCGCCGGGATCCAGGCGGTAGACAAGGGGCAGACTGAGGCGGCCAGAAGCCTGGGTATGACAGGTGTCCACACTATGACCAGGATCATCCTGCCCCAGGCAGTGAAAAATATTCTGCCTGCCCTGGGCAATGAATTCATCACCATGATCAAGCAGGCATCCCTGGCATCGGTATTCTTCATCAATGAGCTGACTACCTCCTATAAGACCGTGGCGTCAGCCACCTTCCGGCAGGTGGAGTCGATCATCATAGCCGGACTGATCTATCTGCTGGTGACGACGGTGCTGGGCAGGATCCTGGCACTGGTGGAATGGAGGATGAATGCAAATGAGCGGTAACCAGAATGAGACGAAACCCATGATCCATGTGGAAAATCTGAAGAAATCCTTTGGAAAGCTGGATGTCCTTCAGGGCATTACGGAGACTATCTTTGAGGGTGAGGTGGTTTCTGTTATCGGACCCAGCGGAGGCGGCAAGAGTACCTTTCTGCGGTGTCTGAATCTTCTGGAAGCGCCCACAGACGGGAAAGTGTTCTTCCGCGGTACGGATATTACAGACAAATCTGTCAACATCGACCAGTTCCGCCAGAAGATGGGAATGGTGTTTCAGAATTTCAATGTATTCCCACATCTGAAGGTCATTGACAATATCACCATTACCCCTGTCCTGGAGAAAAAGATGCCAAGGGCAGAGGCGGAGGCTCTGGCCTGCCAGCTTCTGGACCGGGTGGGGCTTCTGGACAAGAAGGACGAGTATCCGGGGAAGCTCTCCGGCGGACAGAAGCAGCGGCTTGCCATCGTACGGGCCCTGGCTATGGAACCGGATGTGATGCTTTTTGACGAGCCGACCTCTGCCCTGGATCCGGAGATGGTCAAGGAGGTATTGAATGTGGTCCGGGATCTGGCCAACCAGGGAATGACCATTGTGATTGTGACCCACGAGATGGGATTTGCCAGGGAGGTCAGTGACCGGGTGTTCTTTATTGACAATGGGATCATACAGGAAAAGGGGACGCCAGAGGAGCTGTTTACCAGTCCGAAGCATCAGCGGACCATCGAATTTCTGGGAAAGGTGTTATAATGATTTCTTGTGCAAGGCGGTAAAATTCTAAGGTGTATATGATTGATGAGAAGGAGTGCAAAGGATACGATGAAGGATCTTGATTTTATTACAAGGATCATAGAGGAGCGGTCTGCCAGGATTCTGGAGGCCAATGACAGAATCTGGGAATATGCGGAGCTGGCTTTCCATGAGCACCGTTCCGCAAAGCTGCTTTGTGATATGCTGAAGGAGGAAGGCTTTGCGGTGGAGACCGGGCTGGCCGGGATCCCCACGTGCTTTAGCGGAAGCTTTTCCTATGGTACCGGGAAGCCGGTGGTGGGTATCCTGGGAGAATTTGACGCTCTGGCGATCCTGAGCCAGGAGGCGGCATGTCCGGTGAAAAAGGAGCGGATTCCTGGCGCGCCGGGCCACGGCTGCGGTCACAGTGCCCTGGGGACAGGGGCTCTGGCGGCGGCTGTTGCAGTTAAGGAGTATCTGAAGGAATTCAAGAAGGATGGCACCGTGATCTATTTCGGATGTCCGGCAGAAGAGGGGGCGGGTTCCAAGCAGTTCATGGCCAGGGCAGGTCTCTTTGATGAGGTGGATTTTGTCTATACCTGGCATCCGGCTTCTTTCAATTCCGTGGACAATTCCCACAACAATGCCATCATGGGGGCCAATTTTCATTTCCAGGGCCTGACTGCCCATGCAGGTTCTTCTCCTTATCTGGGACGCAGCGCCCTGGACGCGGTGGAGCTTATGAGTGTGGGCTGCAACTACCTTAGGGAGCATGTGATCCCTGAGGCGCGGATCCATTACGCCTATATTGATGCAGGCGGGACAGCGCCTAATGTGGTTCAGGATCATGCCACGGTCCGGTATGAGGTGCGGGCTCCCTATGTGTCCCAGTTAAAGGAGCTGTTTGGGCGGGTGGTGGATGTGGCCGGCGGCGCTGCCATGATGACCGGTACGAAGATGACCTATGAGCTGGCCATGGCATTCACAGAGTATATGCCCAACAAGGCTCTGGCGGCAGTGGGGGATGAATGTCTCAAAGAGGTGGGGGCACCTCAGTGGACCCAGGAGGACTACCAGCTTGCAAAGCAGTTCCTGGAATCCTACAATGAGCAGACAAAAGGAATGATCCGGACCCAGATCGCGGATCTCTATGGGGAGGAACGGGTGGAGGAGATCCTGGCCCGTCCTCTGGACAGTGAGATCCATCCCTTTGACCCGGACAGGATTGTCCAGGTGGCTGGCTCCACGGACGTGGGTGATGTGGCTTATGCGGTTCCGACCCTGAATCTGCGGGTGGCCACCTGCTGTGTGGGCAATGTGGGCCACACCTGGCAGATGACCGCCCAGACCTGCAGCCCTATAGCTCATAAGGGACTTCTTACAGCGGCTAAGGTGATAGCCCTGGCATCCGTGCGAACCATGGACCGGCCGGAGGTGGTGGAGGCCGCTAAAGCAGAGGTGAAGAAGCGGAATGGAGGGCATTACACCTGCCCGCTGCCAGATTCGGTGAAACCGCCTCTGGATACCTATTAGAGCTGGTATTTTGGCGGGCGGCAGATCTGGCAGGTGCCTGACAGAGAAATCTTATTGTTAACAAAGAGCTGGCGGATCATTCCGCCAGCTCTTCCCATTTCTCATAGAGAGGCTCCAGCTGTTTCTGGATCTGGTCCTTCTCCTGATTCAGTTCCACCAGCTTCTCCACGTTGGTGTAGATATCTTCCCGAAGAAGCAGCTCATCGATCTCGCTGTCCCGGGTCTCTAGGCGGTGGATCTCGTCCTCCACCTTCTTTAAGTCATTCTGACGCTTGCGGATCCGTGCCTGCTCCTCCTTCTGGGCCATCCAGTCCAGCTTGACTCCGGAGGCGCCGGAAGGGGCTGAGGGCGTGGTGCCGGCAGAGCCTTCCGGGCTGGGGGCAGCACCGGCGGGAAGGGATTTTGTGTCCGTGCCGGGAGTCCAGAAGAGAGGGGACGCGATGCCCTTGTTTCGTGAACCTTCTGCCAGGGCGGCCCCGCCCTGGGCTTTGCCTTTCAGGGGTGCGGTGCCAGATACAGTGTTGTCAGGGACATAGAGGCTGTTTAACAGCTCCTTTTTTTCCAGATAGTAATCATAGTTCCCGATATAATTGATCAGGGTCTGGCCGGTCAGCTCCAGGATCCGGCTGGCTGTCTGGTTGATGAAATACCGGTCATGGGAAACATAGAGCACGGTACCGGTGTAATTGACCAGGGCCTGCTCCAGGATCTCCTTGGAGGTAATATCCAGGTGGTTGGTAGGCTCGTCCAGGATCAGGAAATTGGCCTCGGAGAGCATGAGCTTGGCTAAGGATACCCGTCCCCGCTCGCCGCCGCTTAAGTCAGCGATCCGCTTAAATACGTCATCACCGGTGAAAAGGAAGGATGCGAGAATATTGCGCACCCTGGTGTTGTTTAGATTGGGGTAGGCATCCTGAACCTCCTCAAAGACGGTCTTTTCCATATTAAGGACGTGGTGTTCCTGGTCGTAGTAGCCGATATGGACCTTGCTGCCCAGGTAGATGGTCCCTGCATCAGCGGGCAGAAGTCCGTTGATCAGCTTTAAGATCGTGGTCTTGCCGGTTCCATTGCTGCCGATAATGGCTACACGTTCGCCGCGCCGGATATCTATATCCACGTGGGAGAACAGGTGCAGGGGGCCAAAGGATTTGCCCAGATCCCTGATGGTGAGCACATCGTTGCCGCTGGTGATATTGGGCTCCAGCCGGATGCGCATCTCATCGTTAATCTCCATGGGCTTTTCCAGAACCTGGATTTTGGAGAGCATTTTCTCGCGGCTTTCCGCGCGCTTGATGGATTTCTCCCTGTTAAAAGATTTCAGCTTGGCGATGACCTCCTCCTGGTGGCGGATCTCCTGCTGCTGGTTTAAGTAGGCCTTCATCAGGGCGGCCCGCACCATGGCCTTCTTCTCGCTGTAGGCCGTATAGTTGCCCAGGTAGACAGAGCCGTGGCCAAATTCCAGCTCCACGATCTTGCCTACGACCCGGTTCAGGAAATAGCGGTCATGGGCTACGATGATGACGGCTCCGCTGTAATTGAGCAGATAGGTCTCCAGCCATGCGATAGACTCCATGTCCAGATGGTTGGTAGGCTCGTCCAGGAGGATTAAGTCAGGACGGGAGAGAAGGAGACGGCCCAGGGCCACCCGCGTCTTCTGGCCCCCGGAGAGGGTGGAGACCTTTTTGTCAAATTCCTCCTCCCCAAAGCCAAGTCCTTTCAGTACTCCGGTCACCTCGCTCTGCCAGGCATAGCCATTGGCCAGCTCAAAGGCATGGTTTAAGCGGTCATAGGAGGAGAGCATCTGCTCCAGCTCTTCTCCCTGGGCATCCTTCATTTTAAGTTCCAGAGAGCGGATCTGCTGCTCCATCTCTATAACAGGCCTCTTGACTTCTTTGAGCTCCTCGTAGATGGAGCGGGTGCTGTCCAGGTCCTGGTGCTGGGCCAGATAGCCCAGGGTCTTTCCTTTGGCCAGGGTCACCTCACCCTCATCGGCGGCAAGCTCCCCTACAATGATCTTGAGGAGGGTGGATTTGCCGGCGCCGTTGATGCCTACGATGGCGGCTTTTTCCTGGTCTTCTATATGAAAGGATACCCCGGACAGAATCTGGTCCGTGCCGAAGGATTTGCTGATGTGATTGCAGGATAAAATCATTGAGTTCTCCGTTCTGCTGCCATAGGCGGCAGCCTTGAATGTAATAAAATGCAGAAGCATTTGGCAATATGTCCTCATATACTATAACTTAGCTTTCCGGAATTTTCAATATTCATCTGCAAGTTGACTTCACCTAAATGGCAATTAATTGTAACAGTTCAGGGGGTATCTGAACTGTTACCTCTTTGAAAAAAGCCCGGGCATTTTTCACAAAACCCGTTATGCATATCTTCACCATGGCAAAACCCGGTTTGATACGGGATTGGAGATGGAGCTTTTGCAGGAGTATTACCTCATAGCCCTTGACGTTTTCCGGAAATTCCCGTATCCTAAAGACAAGAGCGAACAGACGGCGTGGCTTTCTTTGCTGGTTACAGAGAATCTGGAGGAGGCAGAAAGGCTGATCCAGGACTACCCCTGGCTCCAGGAAATCTACGAGGAGATCGCCATGCTGCGTCACAGACCGGAGGAGGTGTTGGGGATGTTTTCGGAGGCGTTAAGGATACTGGACCAGAACACAGTGAAATATATGATCGAGGAACTGCAGAAGCAGCTGGAAGATGAGAAAGCAGAGAAGGCAGCAGCAATCAGGGAGAAGACAGCAGTAATCAAAGAAAAGGATGCTGAAAGAGAGGCTGTAATAAAGGAGAAGGCTGCAGTAATCAGGGAAAAGGATGAAGAAATAGCAGAATTGAAAAAACAGCTGGAAGCTGTTCGTCAAGGCTGAACAAAAAAGAAAAGGACTCCTCCGACCAGTCAAAGAACTGCTACACGGAAATAAGGCAGATTCCAGGGCCGCACCTGCCTGCTGTATATAACGTATTTGTTTGACAAGTCTGTTCATGAACGTTATAATAAATAATACTACGAGTTGAAAGGTGTAGACAGGGTATGGAAGAGAGAGTTATATCAAGGGCCGTCATTACAAGGCTTCCCAGATATTACCGTTATCTGGGGGAGCTTCTGGAGTCCGGAGTGGAACGTATTTCATCCAACGAGCTCAGCAGCCGGATGCGTGTGACAGCCTCCCAGATCCGTCAGGATCTGAACAATTTTGGTGGGTTTGGGCAGCAGGGATATGGTTATAATGTGAAGTATCTGTATACAGAGATCGGAAAGATCCTTGGCATCGACCGGCAGCACAATCTGATCATCATTGGCGCAGGAAACCTGGGACAGGCCATTGCCAACTATGCGAATTTCGAGAAGCGCGGATTTGTGATCAAGGGCATGTTTGATATCAATCCCCGTCTCATCGGCCTGGTGGTCCGGGGGATCGAGATCCGCGGCGTGGAGGATCTGGAGCAGTTTATTGCGGACAATGATGTCCAGATGGCAGCTCTGACGATTCCCAAGACCAAGGCGCCGGAGATCGCGGACCGTCTGGTTCATGCCGGGATCAAGGCTATCTGGAATTTTGCCCATGTGGACTTAAATGTGCCGGAGGATGTTGTAGTGGAAAATGTGCATCTGTCAGAAAGCCTGATGCGCTTGTCCTACCGGGTATGCAGTATGCAGGACAAGAAGAAGGAAGAGCTGGAAAGGGCCCAGAAAAAAGGAACAATCAATAACCGCTAAGACGCGGCACTGACGCGGATATTACTGGCAGTATCAGGCTCTTTCTTTTGCAGAAATAGAGTCCGGCTCCAGATGTTCGCTGTAGTGTTAGAGCGTGTCTGAAAATTGCTTTTTTGCCAGCTGTGGGTCACAGTTTGCGGGAGTGGATTTTCAGACACGCTTTCGTGCGTTGGGAATGAAAAGGAGGAACAGCACATGAAGTATGCAGTGTCAGGAAGCCAGATGAAGCAGATCGACCAGGATACCATAGAACGGATCGGGATTCCGTCTCTGGTGCTGATGGAGCGGGCCGCCCTGGCTGTGGCAGAAGCAGTGGAAAGGCTGCTGGGAGACAGGCCGGGGAACGGACCGGTCCTGGCGGTCTGCGGCACGGGAAATAACGGGGCGGACGGGATCGCGGCAGGACGGATCTTGTGGAACCGGGGCTATGATGTGACGGTTCTCCTGGCCGGGAATCCGGATCACGCAACAAAAGAGCATCAGACCCAGCAGCAGATTGCCAGACAGCTGGGGGTGCCTGTGGCGGAGGGAAGCCAGGTTCCACCAGGCAGCTGGGCTGTGATCATAGACGCGGTGTTTGGGATAGGGCTGTCACGGGAGGTGACAGGGGCATACCAGAAGCTTCTGGAGCAGCTCTCCCATATGGACAAGGCCCGTGTGGTGGCGGTAGATATCCCGTCGGGCATCCATTCGGACACCGGGGCGGTCATGGGGACAGCCCTGAGGGCGGATGTGACGGTAACCTTCGGCTATAGGAAGACCGGGCATCTGTTCTATCCCGGCAGGACCTTTGCGGGGCAGGTGCAGGTGGCGGAGACGGGCTTTTCGGACCAGAGTCTGGCAAACACCGGCTTTGCGGGGCTGGTGCCGGAACCGGCGGATCTGGGGAGGCTGCCCAGCCGCAGGCCTGATGGCAATAAAGGTACCTTCGGAAAACTTCTGGTGATCGCAGGCTCACGGGGGATGAGCGGCGCGGCCTGGCTTAGCGCATTGGCAGCGTACCGGATAGGGGCAGGCCTTGTGAAGCTTCTGACTGTGGAGGACAACCGGCAGATCCTCCAGACCCAGCTTCCGGAGGCGGTTTTCGCAGGCTATGACCCGGAGAAGGCCATGGAGGCGCCGGACAGGTTCTGCCAGATGATTGCCGGGGAGGTGGACTGGGCGGATGCCGTGGTCATGGGTCCCGGACTGGGAAAATCACCTTGTGCAGGGCTGCTGGCGGAGACGGTTCTTTCCAGAGTGCAGGTTCCCCTGGTGCTGGATGCGGATGGCCTGAATCTGGTGGCGGCCAGTCCCGGGCTGGAACATTTTCTTTCGGAAAATGTTGTCGTCACCCCTCATATGGGCGAGATGGTACGTCTTTCCGGCAGATCCATGGAGCAGCTCAAGGCAGATCCTCTGGGGGAGGCCAGGGACTACAGCCGCCGGACCGGGGCAGTCTGCGTGCTGAAAGATGCGGTAACAGTGACCGCAGGCCGGGACGGGACAGTCTGGATCAATCCCAGCGGCTCCAGCGCCATGGCCAAAGGGGGGTCCGGGGATGTGCTGGCCGGAATCATCGGCGGTCTGCTGGTCCAGGGAGCCAATCATCTGGAGGGGGCAGCCCTGGGGGTCTACCTCCATGGCCTTGCCGGGGAGGCAGCCGCCGGACAGAATCCGGCA
>Ga0137308_101975_pt1 | contig 16342 bp, 18 predicted proteins | sample Inofrocosms_June_FD_97181 | JGI IMG/M metagenome (GOLD analysis project Ga0137308, IMG submission 97181) | Mouse cecal microbial communities from Vienna, Austria - N-Acetylneuraminic and N-Acetylglucosamine D2O microcosms_June | ecosystem: Host-associated > Mammals > Digestive system > Large... | reverse complement strand
GGATTAGATAAAACAGGTTACTTTCATTCGTCACGAGTGTGCTGAGGTGAAAAATTCTGCTGTAATTTTGCGGAGCATCTGGTATAATATATATGGCCAAGGACAGATTCTTATACAAAAATATGAGTCTGTTAGATTTGTTTGCTGATTACAATCGGAAGTGCTGATGATGCAAGAATAAGACTATCACAGAAAATGCGATAACGAAAAACATTTGTGGGAAGTGTGATAAGTGGTACTTATAGATTTTACAGACAAGGAGAAAGGCAGTGGCAAGGACGATTAATATTACCTGTCGTTATTATTTGATAAAAACGTACACGGAAACAAATAAGGAAGCGGAGGCACTATATGATTTACGAAAATGGTTTGAGGTTGTAAATGGTTGTAGTTTGTCAGAGCGGATTAAGGAGTTGGGGAGTAGTGGGAAAGGTAGATTGGATGACATAAAAAATCGAGATGATTTTTACGCGTTGAACTTTGTTCGCATGGAATCATATAGTTCTACATATACTGTCACAAAAGATGAATGTGCAAAACATGTTGATATTGCAATTGAAAACGATGAATATATTGGGAAAAACACAGTGGCAATATATGATGCTCAAAAATCTATTTTAATGTTAATGAGTAATCAAGGAGGATTTTCACCCAATACGATTACAACATATGTGAATTCCTTTTTTGATAAGCCGGTATGTGTGTTGGAACCGATAAAATTTAAGAAGGATTTTACAAAAACTGATAATAAGTTTGGTAAAATAGCAATCAAGATTTCGAGTGTTAATGATTTTGTCCCAACGCATAATGCTGCTTATGAAGATGCTCTAAATCAAGCAAGAGCAATGTCTGCTTCTACATTGTCATTTGAGTTTAGCGTAGGCAGAAAGAAAAATGAATATCTTGATGCAAATGTTGTAAGAACTATTATTTCTGATGCATTTTCAAATATGGGGGCAGTATCAATTGCCAGGGTAAAGATGGAAGATGAGGAAGGCACAGCTTTTTATAATTTATTTGAAAATGTGAAGAATTGTGTCCTTACATTAGAGGCAGATGCAAATGGCGAAATTGCATACGAGACAATAGCAAACGCGATGGTAAATAGTTATTGTTAGAAGGTGAAAATGTGAACAAATCTAAAATAAGAAAAAATATTTTGGAGAGTTATTCTTATGGTATCCCTACTGTAGTATTGATTTTTTATGTGTTGTATATTGTTTTTGGGATATATGGGAAAGCAAAATGGAATTGGATTGGGGATAGCACTGGATTTAAAGATATGTGTACATTGATTACTCAATTTTCGTCAATAGTATTAGGGGTATATGGTTTCTTTATTCCGGTTGTGATGTCAAAAAAAGATAGTTTTACAGATTATTTTTGGCAACATATTGATCGTGATAGATTTGCAAGAGATGTCCATAAGATAATATTAAGTGGAATAATTGCAGTGTTGATAAGTGTGTTTTTAACAGTATCAGATATTATGAGTAAACCGAGTGTATTTGTTTTAATGGGCATCTTGATTTGGATTTTGATTTTCTATGTATGTAACACATATAGATTTTTGGGAATTTTTATTCATTTGATAGTTGGTAATAGCATTTTGCAGACTCAAGATAGTGGTTTAGAAATAGAAACTCCAATTTCTGAAAGTAAAAAAGAAAAAATAAATAGTGAGATGAAGAAGTTTTAGCCTTTTGAAGAGATTGATAAGCCGTCTGTGAAGGTTCACATATTGTATATGTGAATGCAGCTATGCGGAACAGGCGATGTCAGATTTGAAAATATCGGATTAGGATAAAACTATTTTGCCGAAAAGACTATAGGCAATAAATGGAGACAAAAGGATTTTTATGCTTCTATAAATTCGGGGATAGTGTTTTTAATTTTGTGTCTTTGTCCTTCCATCTTATTCCAGAGGCCGGGTGTGGGCAGAGCCCACAAGCCCTTATAAATGCTGGGTTTCTGGCTAATTAAAGTTGGTAAAAATCTGCCAGGAAAAAAATCTAAAGACACAAAATTATTTACACCCTCAATTCGGGTATTATCAAGGTGAAAATAGAGTGTTATCAAAAAGTTAAGACATGGGGGAAGCGTTTCCGGCAAAAATGGAATCGCTTCCCTTTTAGTGTAAAAGCATCATATATTATGCATAGGGAAGCCGGTTGATAAAGTCAACCACTTCCTTTTTTCGTATCAGGTATCTCCCATCCAGAATCATGGCACGGATGCGTCCAGAGTGGATGTAATCAAGCATCCTATTTTTGCTGATGTGTAACAACTCTTGTACTTGCTTTCTGGTAAGTAAGTCGGGATAAGTTTCAAACATATTGGTTACTGCCTTTCTATTATTTTATAAGATTGTTAGCTGTAAATGGTTTTAAGTGGTTGAAATCGGCTATATATGGATTAGCAAGAGCATGTTTTGGACAATGTTATTTGCTGGTGCCAGATAGATACTGATATAACAGCATCTATCTGATGTAAGTTTTTCCGTAGTTCTTTTAAACTTTTCTTCTTTTATGTTTCTCTTCATGTAATAAGCAGCTAGACCGGATTTGACTAATCTGATGAATTTGTGTCAGTCCTGTTGACATAGTCTGTGAAAGAATCCCTCTCAATCCGTAACTGTCTCCCAATCCTTTTTCCTTTGAAATAGTGGTTCTTCAGCAGGAAGTTCCGTATCGTACTGGTGCTGACTCCTAAAATCTCCGCGGCTTCGCGGACTGTAATGTATCTGCATTCTGTCATGGCGGCCTCCTTTCATTACCCTACTGTTTGCGCAATAGGTATTAATAGAAAGACGCTATCCAAAGCAAGAGAGCGAATTAGAAGAAAAATTATAATAAGCATAACAATGAGAATAAAAGGAGCAGAGTGCAGATCGCTGCATTCGAGCCAGGAAGTGAACTATGTATGTTGCAGACAAAGGTCAAAATGAAGAGATGGATGAACAGGCTTTTCATGTAAAGAAACAAGGAGATTGACGGGCATGATGAATCAAAAGAATACAGAACAGGATAAAATCAAAAATGCGACAGCAGCAAGCGGCAGATATTCTATGCATACGATGTCGTTTGGCGTAATGCTTACCCACAGAGAAGCAAAGGCTATCAGAGAAAAGCTGGTAGCCTATTGTGAAGCAGAAGGGCTTCGGTATTATGAACGTAAAAATGAATGGGCTGGCACAAAAGAATTGATATTTCCCGGATTTTTAGCTTATGGATTAAATTCAGTGAAAGTAAAGACGATATCGAAAAATTCTGGAAAGATTTATTTTCTCCAGATTAAAGTGAACCCAAGGATGATGTTCCATAAAGACTCACATCCGTTCGTCTATATCGCGGATGCGGAAGACGTCAGGAACAGCCTGGACAGGGTGCAGGACTTTTTGGATATGACAGATATCAATGAGATATCGAAAGAATGTTTTTATATCCAGAGGATAGATTATTGTGCGAATATCCGTTTGGGGTCAAGATATGAGGTTGAAGAATATATGCGGCTTGTCAGGAAAGGGCTATGCCCTTATCCTACGACCAGAAAAGAGGAATATAGTGAAACACAGAAGAGGTGGATGCCGACCCGGAACTCATTTACTGTGTGCTGCAAGTCCTATGAATTCTCTGTTTATGACAAGCAGAGTCAGATGATGGGAGAAAATGAGAAATATAAGGCTGAGGATATAGCGGAGGCTGAAGGCATTGTCAGGGTAGAATTGAGGGTAAAACGCAATAAGGTTCGATATGAAAAGAAGAAATCTGATTGTGAAAGCGAAATAGAGTATTTGATGGATACTGCTGAAATTTCGGAAAGGCTTTTGGATAAGCATCTGCGGGAGTGCTTCGGGACAGGGTGTTTTGTGAAAGCTTCAAAGGCGGAAGAAATCATATGGGAAAGCCGTTATAAAGATAAGACGAAAGAGCGTATGTGCAGGATAATCAGAGATACAGCTAAAAATGGCTTACAAAAAGCGAGGCTGCGCTACGAGGAAAAGCATAATAATTTTTGTGATATGATGGATAGATTCAATTTCCTTGAGATATCGCCCATTACAATCAGACAGCGGTCAGAAATCGAGTACCTGGACCATCCGATAGGATATATCAAAGACCGGAACGCGAACCTACCGAGGTAGCAGAGGAATGAAAGCCATATAGGAAAGCGGTCGGAAGCTAATGGACAAAGAAGAAAATGCCAGAACCGATTACTGGCAGATGCTGGCATTTGGTGTCGTTATGGAGTATCCCGCTTTTCAGAACTGGAATCTGGCAATTTTGAATCATATGCAAACGGAGGGAAAAAGGACTCAATGGACGTACCTAAGACAGAAGCCAGGCCGAATAACTCGATATCGGTCACGGTACGCGAGCCGTCCTCTATGCGCGAAATGGAGCCGCGGCATACATATATGGCCAAAGTTTCAAGCCGTATGGACAGTTCCTTTTGGCTGTATTTCCTTTTCTTCCTGAAATAGCGTACCTGCTGGCCGACAATATTATTCTTCTCTCCATCAATGATTCTGGGCATACGAACCGACTCCCTTCACTAAAATACGAAATGACAAAATGTCTTGTAATGAGACAAAATGTATGGTATCATATGCTGTGAAGAAACATGTCCTATAACAGGACAAGATGAAAATAAAGTTGCTATTGAGGGAGCAAGTGTATCAAGGGTAGCGTATGCGATTTGGAGGTTGGGGATATGTTTGGGATGGTGATTGCAGCACTGGTCTATATATGCCTGCCATGGTACGTCCAGTTGGCCGTATAGCTGGTAAACCTATTCATACCGGAGCCCATCCCCTTTTTGGATGAGATAATCATGTTCGTCCCCATAGCCTACAAGATAAAGAGAATCATTGACATATCAGAGTTCTTGAGGAAGTACGGCATCGTCCTGGCAGTCCTTCTGGGAATCGGGATCATTGTGTTGATTGTATGCCTGACCACCCGATAGGATATATCAAAGACCGGAACGCGAACCTGCCGAGGTAACGGGTGTTTTTTAGACAATATCAGGCTATTATGGAGTTCGCGAGGATACGAAGTATGTGCATAGTTATGGTGCAATCAAGGCGGTCAGCTATGTGGACGGAAAGGAGTGGCATAAGAGCAGGGAAGTTGAGGAACTGGAAGCGCAGATGAAAGAGCTGGCAAAGGAAGTTTTGTAGCCCTGTTGTGTTGAAAACAGGGCTTGCCTCAGGAAACTTTAGGTGTCTTTGCCGACAGAAACTGTGGAGAAAGGACGATGTTCATTTTGTTATCATAGAATCCAGAAAAGCAGCCAGGGATTTGCGCTGGGAAGGAGTTAGATGATATATCTGCTTGATTAGGGGGCTTCGGAGAAAGCCTTTTTCGACTCCGTGTCAAAGAATTCCTGCAAGGAGATATCCAGAGCGTCACACAGGTAGGAAAGGATTTCCACTGTAGGGTTTTTCTTTCCGAGTTCCACGTCCCGTAGATAACTTTGCGAGATTCCAGACAAAGTGGCGAGCTTGTTGACGCTGTATCCTTTTGCCTCTCTGAAAAAGGAGAGTCTCTATCTCTATAGATGCTATAATTGGATTTGAGATTTATATATCATGTACGGAATATTTCTTTCTGAAATTATTTCGGATAGACATATTCTGTCTTGACCAATGTGTATAATAGATGCCATACAAGAGGGACGAGGCCGCCAGGTACGGCGTAAATGAGCGGAGCATCCAGGGAGATATCGATGATATCCGAGATTTTTTGGAGATGGGCATGAGGGTCGAGGGAACTATCGGAACGGAAAAGGGGATGCGATAGTGTGGCGTTTTTTATGAATATGAAAAAACGTAATAAATTATATGTGAAATGAGATAATGAGGGAGGAAAATTGTATGCATTACATAATAGCACTGATAGTAATAATTATTGTCATAGGATTACTTTTGGATTTTCTGAAATCTGTTCTGAAATTCATGCTAAAAGCAATAGCAGTAATTGCAACTATTGCTTTGACAATTTTCTTGATAGTAACTTTTGCACCGATCTCTTTATATGTAATTGGCGCTGTAGTATGTATAGCGTTTGCATGCGTTATTATCACTAAAACGGTGAAAAAGATTAAGAAGTATAATGCACGAAAAAAGGAAATTGCAACGATACGTCAATGGATGTCCGGACGGCCCAAACTGCTTTCTGAGAATTATCTGGAAGACATGATTTGTACTGAGATTAATAAAGCCAAGGAACAATTTCGTTTTGACGAATGGTATAGTGTGAATGAGATGCCTTACGGGCGGGCAAATGCAATCTTAAATCTGTTTCAGCGTAACATACAAGGGGAGTCTCCCTTGTTTCTTGGTATATATTTGATAGGGGATTACAGAGAACTTCAGGAATACGGATGTCTGTATACCGACAGGGGGATTTATATTGTATATAAAATCAATGGTGAACTGGAAAAAGAATTTATAGATTACAAATGCTTGTATCAGGCTGAATATATTCCTGGAAGTGTGAAATTTATATATACTTTAATAGATTTTGAAACAAACTCGTTCAAGCAAAAAACAGTTGATTTGAACTGGACCAATGTATATGAAGCTGAAGGAGCCTGCATTTATAATATCTGTAGAAAAATAATTGATTTCGGCGTCAATAAGTCATTGTATCGGAATAGTATTGTGAACGAGAGCCAGTATAGGAGTCTTGTAGACAGCATACAGCGTGATAAATTTGCTTATTGGGATATCAGCCAGTTGTTTGATCTGGGAGAAACGGCTGGGATGATTTATACACTTGGGAAAGCTCTGGATTTTAATAAAAAAGAGTTAAAAGGCTATATGCATGGGAATCAGGGGCATGGAGTTGCTGCTGAGTATGGAAATAATACGATAGACAGGTTCTTAGGACGACAGATGGTAAATGCAGCATCGAATCTTGACAGCAGCGGCAGACAGGTCAAGAATGGCGCAGACCGGATTGTGAACGGAGTGCCCATTCAGACAAAGTATTATAATGATAATTATAATGATAAGCCCCGTACCAGTAGTTTTATAGGAGCGGTGGTGACCGACGGACATCTCAGATATATGCAGAATGGGGTGCCAATGAAACTTGAGGTCCCCCGGGATAAATATGAGAGCTTTGTCGATGCCTTTCAGAAGAAAATTGATAAAGGAGAAATTGCAGAAATTGCTCCAGGCAGTAATGCCAGGGACTATATAAGGAAAGGATATTTGACATACGATCAGTCATATGCGATAAAACATGCACTTACGATACAGGGTGTGGCTATAGATACCTTGAACGGGTTTAATTTGGGAAAGGACACTGCAGTTGCTAATTTTATAGTCCATTTTGCTATTGAAACCTGGAATGGAAAGAACGTGGAGGATGCTTTTCAAGCGTCTTTGCAGGCGGGAGGAAAGAATCTGGGGCATTCCGTTCTGGTCAATGTTTTGGTTCAACAGTTTTCTAGGGAAAAAGTTGCAAATCTGTTTGTGCGAAATTTTATTAGTGGAGAAAAGGCTGGATTCGTAGGAATTGATAATCCAGTTTATAAATTATCCGATTTTGTGGCTGATAAAGTGAGTCAATCGAACTTGGCAAAGTCAGAAATAGGGAAATGTTTGGGTTTAGATAAGGTAGATGTATATCAGGTTATAAATACTACTGCCGTTGTGTGCATAACATATGGGCCGGATATCGTAAAGGCAATCGAAGGCAGGATATCAGGCAAGCAACTGTTTAAAAACAGCGCAGTAGCTACGGCTTCCCTTGGCGCGGGTAAATTTGCTGTAGCGGTTGCTAAAAATGTTTTTGGAGTAGCAGGTGGTGTGCCAGGTGCTATTGTTTCAATTCTTGGAGGTATGTTTGGAGGATATGCAGCCAAACGAATATTGGATAACTACATTCAGGATGATTCCGTGAGAATGTTTATCGTATTGAAAAAAGAATTCCTGGATGTCACTATGCAGGTAAATCTTTCTCAAGAGGAATTATTATTAATTGCAGACAATACGATTGGTGCCGAAAATGTTCCAGATATCTTGGAAGAGATGTATATGTCTGGAGAAGAAAAGCAGTTTGCGCGTGAATTGATTGTGGGTATAACAACTTCAGTCATTGCTCAACGAAAAAAAGTTACCTATAACCAAATGGTAAGAGGGGCAGCCATTACATTTTGCCAGTATATCCGGGAGTTCTGTATAAAGTGTGGCTTAGAAGAAAGCAAAATAAGTAACATTGTATCTGGTATAGAAAAAATTGTTAAGATTATGGATAGTGGAAATTTTGATATGCAAAATGCATAAAAAGAAATATATTTGGAGCAATGATACCGTATGGTTGTAGAGATTGTTCCTTGGTTCTGAATGATAGAGAATAATTGATTCTCTTGTATTTTGGGCCGATACTCTAGAAAATATAAAGGAAGATTGTCTAATCAGGATAATCTTCTTTTTCTTTGTTTTTCTAGGACGGCAAATCCCTCAAAAGCAATGATATATTATCTCCTTGTAGCATATCAACCAATCAACCGATATCCAAAACCCATATCGGAGCCACAAAAGGAGGTACTTGCAATGAGTACAGTATTCAAAATCTTAAAGGCCACAGGGACAGTAGCAGGGGCAGCGGCGGCCAGGTTCATCATCTGGCTGGCAGGAAAACTGGAAGGGGGGAGGAGGTAAGCCATGGCAGCAGAGGTGGAATCCATGTTCTACGTCAGGGAGAAGCCCTGGCACGGCCTCGGCACCATGGTAGCGGAGGCCCCAGATTCAGCCGCGGCGCTGCGCCTTGCGGGGCTGGACTGGAACGTAGTCCAGAAAGACATCATGACGGTGGACGGAAGCGGCACCATCCCGGGATTCAGGGCAAATGTGCGTGACACCGATGGGAGCGTCCTCGGGATAGTGACGGATAGGTACAGGGTGGTGCAGAACGCGGAGGCATTCTCTTTCACGGATGCGCTGCTGGGCGAGGGCGTCCGCTACGAGACTGCAGGGAGCCTCCAGGGCGGCAGGCGTACCTGGGTGCTGGCAAGGCTCCCCCACCAGTACATCATCAACGGCGAGGAGATCTCGCCATACCTCGTGTTCATGAACGCCCATGACGGCAGCGGCGCCATCAAGGCGGCCATGACCCCCGTGCGGGTGGTATGCCAGAACACGCTGAACCTGGCGCTCTCCACGGCGAAGAGGAGCTGGAGCTTCAACCACACCGGCGACATCAGCGGCAAGCTGGACGAGGCGCGGGACACGCTCCTGTATGCCGGGCAGTACATGGCGGAGCTGGGGAAAGCCTTTGGGAAGCTGGGGCAGGTCAAGCTGTCGGACGGCAAGGTGAAAGAGTTCATCAGCACCCTGATCCCCGACGTGGACGGCGCGAGCCTCCAGCAGAGGCGCAACATCCGCAGGATGCAGGAGGACATGAGGGCGAGGTATTACGATGCGCCCGACCTGGCGGACGTAGGGAGGAACGGCTACCGCTTCATCAATGCGGTCTCCGACTTCGCCACCCACGCGAAGCCGCTCCGCGAGCGCACCAACTATAAGGAGAGCCTGTTCGCCAGGACGGTGGACGGCAACCCGCTGATAGACAGGGCGTACCAGATGGTGATGGCGGCCTGAGACGGCGGCAGGAAACGCCAGCGCATCAGGGCCGCGGCATGGCGCTGGCACAGAAACAGTACTGAGAGGAAGATGCTTATCGACAAGGGACGGCTGCATAAGGCTGTCCCTTTATTTTTGGAGGTGCTTATGTACAGAGTAGTAGTAAAGACGGCAGACCTATCGAGAAATGAATGGCTGAAATACCGCACACAGGGAATCGGCGGTTCGGACGTCTCCATCATCGCGGGAATCAACCCATTCCGGTCAGCCTACCAGCTCTGGCTGGAAAAGACCGGACAGGCGGAGCCAGAGGAGGCGGAGAGCGAGTATGCCCATTTCGGCACGCTGCTGGAGCCAATCGTCCGGAACGAGTTCACCCGCCGTACCGGAATCAAGGTAAGGCAGAAGCACATGCTCCTACGGAGCATGGAACATCCGTTCATGTTCGCGGACCTGGACGGGGTAATCAACGAGGGCGGCCAGATGGCCATATTCGAGGCGAAGACAGCCTCCCAGTACAAGGCCGGGCAATGGGAGGAAGCGGTCCCGGCAGGATACCTCCTCCAGGTGCAGCACTACATGGCAGTGACGGGGGCGGGGAAGGCCTATGTCGCCGCCCTGGTAGGAGGGAGCCACTTCTACATGCATACCGTCCAGAGGGACGAGGAGCTGATAGGGACGATTACAGCCATGGAGAAGGAGTTCTGGGAAAGGAACGTGATAGGAGGTGCGGAGCCTGTCCCGGACGGCTCGGAGGCGACCACGGCTTTCCTGAGCAGCAGGTACGCCAGATGCAACGGCATGGCCGTGGAGCTTCCGGACTCGGCCCTGGAGGTCATACGCAGGTACGAGGACGCCACGGAACAGGTGAAGGCGGCAAAGGAGAGGAAAGATGCCCTGGCCAACCAGCTCAGGAGCTACCTGGGGGAGAACGAGGCCGGGACCGTCCAGGGGAGGACAGTCACCTGGAAGCAGATAACCAAGACGACCTTCGACAGCAGGAGGCTGGAGAAAGAGAACCGCCAGCTTTATGACGAATACCTGACGGAGAGCCGGTACCGCAGGCTCTCCGTGGCATAGGAGGCGGGGCATGGAGGGGATAAGGGAAGCGTTCCGGATAAAGCTGTACAGAGAGTATCTGCAGTTCAAGGAGTCCATGCTACTGAAGAACAGGCTGGACCTGTACGGGTGCTGCTACAGGATAGACATATACCGGAACCTCTATGAGATCGTGGGCGGGCTGGCGGCGAGGATGCCGTCCCATATGCTGGAGGCGATGTATGGGAAGGACGGGATCCTGGACTGGCTCTTCGAGAGCTGGACGAAAGTGGACGACAGCTGCTACAAGGAGCTGGAGGAGCATGTAGAGAGGGAAGTGCTGGGGTTCAGGCTACACGGAAAGGAGGGCGGAAAGGATGCCGGGGACGAAGACTGTGAGGCTACTGAAAGCGGCGGAGATTGAATGCCGCATCGGGACCATCAACGAAAAGGGGCTGAGCCTCCTGCTGTTCAAGGACGCGAGGGTGGACCAAAAGATACTTGACGAGACATACACGCCCCTGGGGTGGAGGCGCTCCCACCAGGCGATAGACGGGAACCTCTACTGCACCGTGGAGGTATGGGACGAGGACAAGAGGCAGTGGGTAGGGAAGCAGGACGTGGGGACGATGTCCTATTCGGAGAAAGAGAAAGGACAGGCATCGGACTCGTTCAAGCGCGCCGGATTCAACTGGGGCATAGGCAGGGAGTTATATACTGCTCCATTCATATGGATCCCTGCAGCAAAGGCGAAGGTCTACCAGAAAGGGGGCAGGTACGCCACTAACGAACGGTTCTCTGTAAAGTCGATAGGCTATAACGATGACAGGGAGATAGCCGCCCTTGAAATCGTGGACTCCAAAGGGGAGGCCGTGTACTCCCTGCGGCAGGGCGAAAGCGATGGGAGCGCTCCGAAAGGGGAAAGGAATCCTAGCGGCAGTGGAGCAGAGAGGGCATCCGGACAGAAGCCCGCACCGAAAGGGAAAGCGGGGACGGAAAGGGATGCCGGAAAACCCGCGCAGGACGGCCAGGAGGGGCAGGGATGCATCGGGAACCGGGAGGAGGTCGTACTGATGGCCGAGCTGAGCAGGACCGGGATATCCCTTGACCAGGTGCTGGAGCGCTATAAGATCGGCAGCCTCAGCCAGATGACGCCGGAAATCTATGACAGGGCAATCGCGGCCCTGAAACAGACGAAGCCGAAGAAAGCGGCATGACTGCAGCATAGGCCGGAGAGGGCGAAAAAGGGAACAGGGAATCACAGATATTAAAGGGGGCTTATGGACGCACATCCATAGGCTCCCTTTTGCAGCGGAAAGGAGAAGCAGGGAAATGGAGATGGAGGCTTTTGTAAGGAAGGCATGCAAGGCAGTAGGGGAAAGGCTCGGCAGCGGGTTCCGTGTCGAAGCCAGGGACGTCAGGAAGAACAACGGGGTCATCCTGCACGGCATGAGCGTCATTAAGAAAGGGCAGAACGTAGCGCCGACGATATACCTGGACACGTTCCTGGAGGCCTATGAGTCGGGGGCGGCGTTCGGGACCATCATGCAGAGGCTCCTACAGATATGTGAAGAGAGCGCGTCCGGAGAGGATATGGACATGGGCTTTTTCCGGTCGTTCGAGAAGGTGAGGGACAGGATATGCTACCGGCTGGTGGGAAGGGACAGAAACAGGGAGCTGCTGGAGGACATGCCCCATGTGGGGTTCCTGGACATGGCCGTATGCTTCTTCTATGCCTACCAGGACGAGGCGTTCGGGGAAGGGTCCATACCGGTACACAATCCCCATATGGAGGCCTGGGAGACCGACACGGCGGAGCTGTTCGCCTTGGCGAGGCGCAACACCAGGAGGCTGTTCCCATGGGAGTGCAGGACGTTGGAGGAGGTACTGGACGAGCTGGACGGCCCATCCGTACAGGAAGACGGCTGGATAGGCCTCCCCCTACGGGTGCTGAGCAACGACAGGAGGGCATACGGCGCCGCCTGCCTACTCTATCCGGGAGTGCTGGAGGGGATTGCGGAGAAAGAGGGGTGCAGCTTCTACATCCTCCCCAGCTCCGTCCATGAGGTGATACTGCTGCCGGACGATGGGGAGATAGTGCCCGATGAACTGAAGAAGATGGTGGCGGAGGTGAACAGGTCGTATGTGGCCGCGGAAGAGGTACTTACAGACAGCATTTATTATTTTAACATGCAGAAGAAAGAAGTAGTGGTGGCCTGAATGGGACGGACTGGCTGCATGGCCCTGCGGACATCTGAAAGGCGGGGCCATGGCACCGGACATCAGAGGATAAGGAGACGGATATGTTAAATGGCAAAGCGACAGAGAGCAATATGGTGAGGATGACAGGGGAGATCGTATCGGAACCCTGCCTGGTCCGTGAGGGGCGTGGCGAAAAGCTCTATATGGCGTACATCCTCACCAGACGGACCAGCGGAGTGACGGACAGGATTCCGCTCATAATCCCAGGGAGGCTGATAGGGCCAGGGGACTGCATCGGGCACATGGTATCGGTGGAGGGACAGTTCCGCTCCTACAACAGGAATGAGGAGGGGAAGTCGAAGCTGATTCTGTCGGTGTTCGTCAAGGAGATCATTCTCCTGGAGACAGGATGGCCTGTGGACTTCGCCTGCAACAACCGGGTCTTCCTGGACGGGTTCATCTGCAAGGCACCTATATATAGGAAGACGCCGAAAGGACGTGAGATTGCGGACGTCATCCTGGCAGTGAACCGCCCCCATGGGAAATCGGACTACATACCCTGCATCGTATGGGGCAGGGACGCATGGGACGTGGCAAGGCTGGACGTGGGCGCTGCGTTGAGGATTTCAGGCAGGATACAGAGCAGGGAATATGACAAGATGCTGTCGGAGACGGAATCGGAGACCAGAGTGGCATATGAGGTCTCTGCCATAGAGGTAGGGATTGGATAGAGAGGCCTCCCTGCTTGCTGGCAGAAAGCATATCAGGGGCATCGGGATTTTAGGGTTCCCTGAAATCCCAGCCCCTATTTCAAAAGAGATTCAGATTGGAGGATTCTACAGATGGAGATGCAGGAGATAATCAAACAGACGGAACAGGACATCAGGCAGGCAATCAAAGACTATGGCGCGCACACAAAGCAGACGGAAGTCCTCGATGACGTGTCGGAGAGGTTCATCCGCAGGCTCGCCAGGGACAGCGCCTATGCGAAGCAGGGGCTGCGGGAGCTGTTCAGCAGGTCGCCAGTGTGGGATGAAAGGATTGGCGCACTGGTCATCAACGGGACACGGACACACGACCCGGACTACGACAGGATATTGGAGCTTGGCCTGGAGATCCTACAGGATGCCCTTGACCGTGATGATGACCGGCACTACAGCATGCTGCAGGCGCTGAACCTTTTCTGCTGCGCACATCAGTCCGAGACGGACCGCGAGATGAGCATCGAGGCAATCAACTCGTTCGCGCCGAAAGCATATGCGCCCACAAAGAAGCCAAGCCGCGTGTTCAAGGCGCTCTGCGATGCCCTCGGCGTTGCGGACGAGGTGGCGGGTAGCAGGTTCCAGCGGCTCTTCGCGCAGTTCGCGGACGAGCTGGCGGCAAAGAGGATCGGCTTCAAGCTGTACGTCTCGCTGAACCCGGCGCACTTCCTGACCATGAGCAACCCAAAGGGGGACGACCGTGGCGCGACCCTGACCAGCTGCCACTCGTTCAATTCAACGGAATACAAGTTCAATAACGGCTGCTCCGGCTACGCCAGGGACGCGACCAGCTTCATAGCGTTCACGGTGGCGGACGATGGGGATCCGGAGGCGTTCAACAACAGGAAGACCACCAGGCAGGTCTTCGCATACCGACCGGGGAGCGGCCTGCTGCTGCAGAGCAGGATGTACAACACGTCCGGTGGGACGCGCGGGGCGCAGGCAGACTCCAGGCTCTACAGGGACCTGGTCCAGCGAGAGATATCCATGCTGGAGGACGTGCCGAACTTGTGGAGGACGGTGCCGTCCACTGGAGAGAAGTCAGGCTGGGTCGGCGCAGGATATGGGTTCGGTGGGTATGCCGACTGGACATATGCCGACTTCGATGGGCATATCAGCTTCAGATCCGATTTCGATGAGAAGAGGTGCGGGATTCTGGAGGTCGGCACATATGGGCTGTGCATACGCTGTGGGGACGAGATCAGCGAGGGGCTGTACTGCGATGGGTGCAGAGAAAGCCAGCCGATCTGCGATGACTGCGACAGGCATTGCGGCGGGCTGCGCACCGCCTACGACATCAGGGGGGACGAGGTCCATGTCTGTAGCGACTGCCTTGACAGCAACTATCGGTACTGCGAGGTCTGTAACAGGTACCATGACAATGGGAACATGAGGCATGTCGGCGGCAGGGACATCTGCAGCAGATGCCTCTCCGAGCATTACGAGCAGTGCAAGGGCTGCGGGGAGTGGCTGCGGAAAGGGGATACATACGGCGTATATGGCCGGAACGGCTATTCAATCCAGGTATGCGGACACTGCCGGGGCGGCTACATCCGCTGCAGCGGCTGTGGCGGATACTACCACCCTGACAACACGCGGCTCCTGATCCGGGCGGGCGGCAGGCACAGACATGTCTGCAACGACTGTACGCGGGACTATGTGGTCTGCCCATCCTGCAGCAGCCTGGTAGAGGCCTGCGGTGATGGGGCCTGCCCGTCCTGCGGGGAGGTAATCGAAGAAAGGATGGAGGAGACGGCATGAAGCCATTGGAATATTTCTTAAGGCCCACACAGAAAGAGCTTTTCGCAAGGCTGCGGTCAATCTACAAAGGGCGCGCAGACGTGTGCAGGGACAGCTACATCCTGGTCAGGGGAGAGGCCCCTGTGCTCCTGGTGGCGCACCTCGACACGGTGCACTGCCAGCCGGTGGAGCAGATCTGCAGAACGGATGACGGAGAGATACTCATGTCCCCACAGGGAATCGGGGGAGACGACAGGTGCGGGGTCTACGCCCTGAACGCCATATATGGGCAGTCGGAGGCAAAGCCGTGGCTGCTGTTCACCTGCGATGAAGAGGTGGGCGGCATAGGCGCAGGCGCATTCTGCGCGAAGCACCGCAAGGGAGCCCTCCCGAAAGAACTGAAGCGGCTCAAACTAATCATTGAGATTGACCGGAAAGGCAAGGATGATGCGGTCTATTACGGCTGCGGGAACAAGGGCTTCGAGGACTATATAACAGGGAAAGGGTTCAGGACGTCCTATGGCTCGTTCAGCGACATCTCATACATCGCGCCGGAACTTGGCATTGCGGCGGTGAACCTCTCGGCAGGGTACTACAACGCCCATACGCTGCATGAATACATCGACCGGAGGCATCTGGAGGACACGGTCAGGAAGGTCGTCGGGATTGTCGCGGAATCCACGAATCCTGAGTTCCACCGGTATGAATATGTAGAAGCGCGCCGCTATTGCGGCAGGGGCTGGGGCGGATATGGCAGATGGCGCGATGAGGATGGGAAAATCCTGGAGGGCCTGCCGCAGGGCATCCGTGAGGAATACAGGATCCTCCTGGACTACTATACCGTGGAGGAGCTGGAGGGATACCGCAGGGATTATGGGGACAGGATGATACCGCAGCTTTTTGAGGCCGAATTCGGCGGCGCGTGTCTGCCGCTGGAGGAGGGATTGGGCGGATGGGGGAATCCAGAGGCAGATATGGGATGCGGCGGAGTGGAGAGGTGACT
>Ga0137308_101973_pt1 | contig 16368 bp, 8 predicted proteins | sample Inofrocosms_June_FD_97181 | JGI IMG/M metagenome (GOLD analysis project Ga0137308, IMG submission 97181) | Mouse cecal microbial communities from Vienna, Austria - N-Acetylneuraminic and N-Acetylglucosamine D2O microcosms_June | ecosystem: Host-associated > Mammals > Digestive system > Large... | reverse complement strand
CGGGAGGGAGGAAGGACTTAGGGAAGGAGAGGAGCTTGGACTAAAAAAGGGAGAGGAACTTGGACTGAAAAAAGGAGAGGAGCTTGGCATGGTATATGCATATTATGACATGAATCTGGATACAAAAGAAATAGCCCAGAAAATGCAGCTGACAGAAGAAGAGATAAAAGATATAATAATAAAAAGAGAGAAATAAAAAAGTTATTTTCTGATATTATTAATGTATTTTTATTTAATAGAATACAGGTTGTTAAAGAAAATGAATTAGAAGATGTCATATTACATTACCATTATAAAGTTGATAAGGGAAAACTTCCCTTTTATGATACTTTATATGATGTTATTTGTGGGGCAACAGCTGATGATAAATTATTTGTAACACTTGATATGTATCCGTATGGTTTTTTATCAAAACAGCAGGCAATATATATTAGCGGATATCCGTAATCCCAATTGCCTGCAAGAAAAAAGTTTTGTTTAAAATATTATATCTTTTATTCTTAGTGTGGCAGTCCTGTTTTATTCTGTTGCACTTATATTATTTTGGAATTTGCTGTTTATAAAATTCACTATATTAATTAATGTTGAAAGAACTGGTTCAAATACCCTGTCAAACAGCCAAGTATAAACTGAACCAAACACATTGTTAAATATCCTAAGTAAAACCGCATGTTGCAGGCCTAATACAGGTATTGCAGTAGAAAGTGAGCTAAAAGCATTAAAAACTGTCTGCCATCCATAGCTTGCGGATAGTCCTGTACCAATTCCGCCGATTATTCCCATATATGCAACAGAGCCTTCTGGTAAAATAAAGTAAGCAGTTAAGAAAATAATACTTCCTAAAATATTTCCTGGAGCACGGTATTTTACACGGTATCCAGTATCACTCCTGAAAGGTACACATACAGACATTGCAGCAATTCCTATCCACATAGGTTTTGGGATATCCAGAAGTGAGGCAATTAACATTGCACTTGAAATAGTAAGGGTAAAACGCAGCTGCCATTTGGTGCGTGCAGATGATAAGTCAAATTCTTTGAAAAGGCTTTTAAATGTACGCTTATATGTTTTCTTTCTGTGGTTATGGTAATATACAGCAGCTGTAAGTAATGCGCCAATAAATAATCCTGCAAGGCGTTTATTAAACATTTCACCAGTGACATTATATCCTTGTAGTAAAAGATAAGCGAGTACCAGGGTAGAGTGGTTATACATAATTACATTATGGCATCCAAGTACCATTAAAAGCATAATAAAGATGCTATTAGAGAGAAATGCCCATCCTGTAGGAAGCTGGTTAGATATTGCAGATCCTGCTGCTAATATTGCAAATACAATAAAAATATTAACCACACCATGGGATGTACGTATTCCAAGGTCAACATTACGGAATACCATTACACTTAATAATACTGCAAGTCCTGCAATACTGTTACTGTTACCAAATAATGCGCAGAACAGGGCAATGAATACTGTACAAAAAGATACAGTTAAAAGAATTTTAAATAAGTAAATTCCAGTGTGTTTAATTTTATCTTTTGGATTTTTAAAACTGGCAATATAAGATTTAGAACCAGCCTGGTTTAATTGAAGTTCTTGATAAAAAGTCATTTTTCTGCCTCCTTATTTTGTAATATATAATTTGCTTCTTTTATTTGTGAAGTTAATGATTTAAAACGTTCTTCCCCAATAGTACGGCGGAGTTTATAAACTGGCTCAAGATAATGCCGGTATGCCTGGTTAAGTTCCTGGTTTCCGCTTTCTGTGATGTGAAGCGTATAACTGCGTTTATCATTTTTGTTATATTTTTTTTTAAGAAATTCTTTCTTTTCCAGCCGTTCAATTAAACGGCTTACTGCAGATTTATTGAGTCCTGTTATTACAGACATGTCTAAAGGGGTCAGTGCTGTATCAGACATTATAATACGTGAAAGTATATCTAACTCTTGTGGGGATGTATTGCCATTCCTTTTTCCACGGATATTAAGGCTTGCAAAAAGCCTTATTTCCTGCATTTTTTCCATCATGTCAATCCAGTCATAATCTTCCATAATAATTTTATTTTCTCCTAAAAACTTTATCTTTCTATTTTTATATATGTCTATAATATATGTTTATAAAATATAGTTTACATTGTGAACTATATTTATGATAATCAAAATATGAATTATTGTCAAGTGGTTATGGATATATTTGTTAAAAAAGGGAAAAAACAGAGTAGAAAATAAAGATTTCTTATACAAATATTATAAAAATTTGTACAATTTTTTTGAAAATTGTTTTTAAATTTCCACAGCCAATAATGTGTATACTCACAAAAGCCAGATATCCTGCCTCTTGGGCATTGTATCTGGCTTGGTACATGTCTTATAAAAAATAAAATAATAACTGGAAATTATTTTTAATAAGTTTTTTAATATTTTTTTGTATTGTTTTGTTTTTTAATAATAACAAGAAATGTTATTGCAATAATAGCAATAAATGCAGCTGCCATAATCCATTTTAAAGACTGGTTGTCTGGTGTTTTTATAATTTCTTGTTCTTTCTCTGGTAAATTATTATATACAAGTGCAAAACAGTTATAATCTCCTGGGGATATAGCATATGTATTATTTTCTTTTTTAACTTCTATCTTTACTGGTTTATCTTTATCATTATTTCCGGCAGGAAAATACAAAGTGTTTTCTCCTTCTGGGATTCCTGTATTTATAACTGAAAATATTTTTATAATTGCATCAGATGTATCCAGGGATTCTTTTACATGTGTATATAATGGACTTGTGTCTTCTATTTCTTCTACGTTTAATGCTGGTGGTTCGTTTGCCCATGAGTCCCCATATTCTGCTATTGAATAAATACCAGTGCCTGCATCTATAGCAGCAAGCCTGCCAGTATTAGAAGACATTCCCTGCATTGCATTGCCAAGTGTTTCAAGGTTACATGCATATCCGCTTACTAAAATATCTGTCCCATCAGCTTGCAGCATTACTCCAAGGGAACGTAGTGCTATAATGTTTTTCAGGTTTGGCAAGGCAAATTCTATATCATGTGGCTGTGAAGTCCTGTTAAGGTAATATACATTATCTGCAAGCTTTTCACCTGCTGCCTGTATTAGTTCTTCCTCTATATCTGAAATGCAAGAATTAAACCAGCCAGGGTTATATGCCCTGTCATCTGATGTTTTGCCGCCAAGTGTTGCAATTATAGAACAGTCTTTCATATACTGGTGGTATTTTTCCATTAATGAATTATTCTGGTAAATTACCTGGAAGAATGGAAAGCTGCTGTAATCTGGCACGTTTTTAGGTGCAGCGGTGTCCGTATTGTCTTGGTTGTCCTGCTGCCCGTCCATAGACCCATATATATTTTCAAATGCAATTTGGTCATCTTTATACATAAGGTCTATATCCATATTTGCCGTAGTTTCTGCTGTGCTTGGATAGTAACATCCAAAACACAGGTCATAATCCCATGGAAGAAACAGGCTTTTTCCATTAGTATCTATATAGAGTCCCATATTGTGCTGTTCTACAAACATATTGTCAATTTGTACAAGCCAGCTGTGTGTTGCGAAATAACGTAATGCTTCGTCAATATCTATAACTTGTCCAAGCATTTCTAAATATTCATTACTGTTGACATCAATTTTATTATTATTAAAATCTGTTCCACTGCTTAACTGCGTCAGTTTCTTCTGCCATCCAAGTGCTGTGGGAAGCATTGTTGCAATATCCTGTAGTGTATCTGTGTCCTCTTCCCATAAATATGTATGTTTATTTAATTCCCCTGTTGCTGTATAGTTCCCATCAGCATCTTTTTTAAGTACAGTGCTTAAATCAAATGTACCATCTTCTTTTATGAACTTGTCCATATCATTATCGTATTCTAAAGTGGTATTTTCAGGTTTGATAATATAATCACTGGTATCACTTCCGTTTGTTTCAAAATACTGTTCAAGTATGCTGCTGTCTAATGCTTCTACCATGAAATATACCCCATAGTAGTTTTTATTGATATACAGTTTTGCCAGACCGTATTGTGGCGTGGGTACTCCCATTTCTGTCATTAGTTTCATGGCAATATATTCACGCATCATTGATTTATCAAAGAAAAAGTTATTAAAGCTTATTTTATTACAGCCATAGAAATTCTGCCTTTTATCATAGCCGTTTTTCTTTTTAATATATTTGCCAAAGTTAATTGTAAAGGAAAACCTGTCACTTCCAATATTATCCAGAAATGCATGTTCTAATGTATAGCTTCCCTTTGTTTTAAGACCTGTATAATGGATAGTTTTATCACCAATAGTAACGCTGTTTGTCATAACAGTTGGTTTCTGGTCTGCATTCTGCAGAAGGTAGTTTAAATTGTTTTCATCAATATTAATTGATACTGTCTGAAGTTTGTCTTTTAGAAAATATTCATTGTATACGCCATCTTTTGCATCTCCCTGCATAGACTGGTTAATTTTGTAGTCTGCTGGCGGAGTGTTATTTAACATGTTTTCTTTAATTTTTTTATCTGTTGTCCCGTGCTCAAATGCCGCAACAGCCTGCCATATATATAAGCTGCCTGTAGTAATTGATATGGTTAGCAGTAATATTATAATAATTTTTTTGTGCTTATTTTTCATATAATATATTCTCCTTTATACAGAAAAATCCCCTGTTAAAGAGGATTTTTCTATATTTATAACACATTATTTTAAATCCAGGTTTATTGTCCTGTATTATTTAATTCTTGTATTGTCTTACATATATCTTCATATTTTAAATTTTCACTGCTAAATGAAAGTATTGAATGTATTGGGGTGCCTCCAAAATCCTTTCTCATCTTTTGGATGGTTTCTTCATCTGATACATTATCATGTCTGCTTTTAGACAGCATTTCATCAAGCGGCCTGGTATCTTTTGCAAAAAGTTCTACATCTTCACAGGTTGTAGTTTCACATGCATGGAAAGGAATTTTTTTGGATGCGGTTATATCAATACTAGCAGAGCATCTTATATCACGTGAAGATGCACCTATAAGTATTCCATATGTGCCGCTTTCTGCAAACCAGTCTTTTATTGTTTCATTAAAGTATGCAAATGAGCGGAAATTAAGTTCCATACAGGCTGTTTTAGTTTCCCCAGGTTCTAAAAATACTTTTGTGAAATTTTTTAATTCTTTCTCAGGCCTGTTTTCTAAGAAAATAAAGTTCTTTATATATAGCTGTACTATTTCAGCACCTGCTTTGCTACCTGTATTGGTTATATCAATATATACTTTAATTTTATCATTATCGTTAGCTTTAAGTCCATCACCAGATTTATTATTAATTGTACTATTTACTTCAACACGCATATTGCTATACCTGAATGTAGTGTAACTTAAACCATATCCAAATGGGAAGAGTACATCCATTTTCTTTTTGTCATAGTACCTGTAACCAATAAATATACCTTCACTATAACGGACTTTGTCCCTGCTTCCTGGGAAGTCCAGGTATGAAGGGTTGTCTTCAAGGCGCAGAGGGAATGTTTCGGCAAGCTTGCCAGAAGGGTTGGCTTTGCCATATAGTAAATCTATTGCAGCAGCGCCGCTTGCCTGTCCTGCAAGGTACATTTCAAGTACAGCTCCTGCTTTATCCAGCCATGGCATAAGGACAGGTGAACCATTATGAAGGACTATAACAATATTTTTCTGTACTTTATAGATTTCTTCAATAAGATGGTTCTGGCAGGCTGGCATGTCAAGGTGTGTGCGGTCAAAGCCTTCACTTTCAAATGAATCTGGCAGACCTGCAAATATAACTGCAATATCAGCAGCAGCGGCATTTTGTACAGCTTCATCTACAAGTTGCTGGTCAATTTCATCTTTATCTGTATCATAACCTTGTGAATAAGTAAAATCATAGTTTAAAGCCCCGTCTGCCTTACGCAGTACAAATGACTGTCCTTCTTCCTGTGTGCAGGTTCCTTCACATATAGTATTTCCAAAAACATTTGCAATGGCATCTAATGCACTTTCTGTCTTAAAACAGTTGATATGGCTTGAACCGCCTCCTTGTATTCTTGGAACTTTGGCAAATTTGCCTATAAATGCCACTTTCTGGTTGCCAGACAGTGGAAGAAGACCATTGTTTTTAAGAAGTACAGCAGAGTTTACAGCAGTCTCTTTAGCAAGTTTATGATGCTCTTCTTTATTATAAGTAATTTCTTTTTTATTAGTTATGGATTTATCTACTAATTCCAATACCCTTCTTACAGCTTTGTCAAGTATATCTATTGGAAGTGAGCCATTATTAACAGCTTCTACAATAAGTTTGTCTGTTTCACCATGGCTTGATGGCATTTCAAGTTCAAGTCCTGCCTTAAGTGCTTCAACACGGTTGTTCATTGCACCCCAGTCTGACATAACGAGCCCTTTAAAGCCCCATTCATCACGGAGGACTTTGTTAAGAAGCCAGTTATTTTCACATGAATATTTACCATTAATTTTATTATAACTGCACATAACAGTCCAAGGCTGTGCTTCTTTAATGGTATTTTCAAATGCTGCCAGATATATTTCACGCAGTGTTCTTTCATCCATCTCAGAGCTTATGCTCATCCTTCGCCATTCCTGGCTGTTGGCAGCAAAGTGTTTAAGGCTTGTGCCTGCACCTGCGCTTTGTACACCATTTACATATGCTGCACCAAGTTCACCAGCAAGATAAGGGTCTTCTGAAAAGTATTCAAAATTGCGGCCACACAGAGGTGAACGCTTCATGTTTATTCCAGGTCCCAGAAGTACATTGACACCTTCTGCCTGGCATTCTTCTCCAAGCGCTGCCCCAGTCTGTTGTATAAGTTCCCTGTCGAATGAACATGCCATAGCTGATGCTGTAGGGAAGCATACAGCTTCTATGCTCCCGGCAATTCCAAGGTGGTCTGGGTCATCATCTTGTTTACGCAGCCCATGTGGACCGTCTGATACCATTGCAGCAGGAAGTGAAAGCCTGTCTATTGCTTCTGTATGCCAGAAACCTGCACCTGAACACATAGATGCTTTTTCTTCAAGAGTCATTTCTTTTAAGATTTCTTCAATGTTTAAAATTCCCATTATTGTCCTCCATAATTGCAGATGTTTTATGTTATATGCAGCCACATGCATATTTGCAAAAATTGCCATACAATTAGTATAAAAAAAGGAATGTCAGGACTCCTTTAAATATGTTAACCGGATATACCTGTATTCCTTGTTTTTTTATGCTAAAAGCTTGACAGAAAATTGATTTGATGATAATATGAAAAATGCACTATTGTGGCTGACTATACAATAAATTATTTTTATACAATTATAACATAATTTGTTGCAAATGAAAAGCTTTTTTGCAAAATATATATAAACAAATAAGTTAGGGGCAAGGCTTCTGCTGTAATTGGAAAATATACCCGGGAGATGCCCATATACCTGTATATTACAGGCATATTTGTGCCATGCATGGCATGGGAATAGTGTGCAAGGAAGCTTTAATGCTGCAAAATCCTCTAAAAAGTTAAGGAGTGGAACATCGTATGGAGAAGAATAGAATACGTCCGGTTAAAGTAGGTAATGGTTTGAGAATGAGTTATGCCCATCAGAATGAAGTTCTTGATATGCCAAACCTCATTGAGGTGCAGACTGATTCTTACCAATGGTTCCTGGATGAGGGATTAAAGGAGGTCTTTAGGGATATTTCGCCTATTTCTGATTTTGGCGGCCATCTTAGTCTTGAATTCGTAGATTTTGAGCTTTGCAGGGATGAAATTAAATATGATATCGACCAGTGCAAAGAAAGGGATGCAACATATGCTGCCCCTTTAAAGGTTAAGGTAAGGCTGCATAATAAGGAAACAGAAGAAATCAAAGAGCATGAGATTTTTATGGGGGATCTGCCTTTGATGACTGCAACAGGTACATTTGTAATTAATGGTGCTGAGCGTGTTATTGTCAGCCAGTTAGTACGTTCACCGGGCATTTATTTTGCGAAAAGCCATGACAAGATAGGTAAGGAGCTGTATTCTGCTACAGTAATACCTAACCGTGGTGCGTGGCTTGAATATGAAACAGACTCCAACGATGTATTTTATGTCCGTGTAGATAGAAACAGGAAAGTGCCTATTACTGTATTCTTAAGGTCTCTTGGGCTTGGCACTAATGAACAGATTAAAGAGGTTTTTGGTGATGAACCAAAGATTCTGGCAAGTATTGAAAAAGATACAACAGAAAATTACCAGGATGGTCTTCTTGAGTTATATAAGAAACTGCGTCCAGGTGAGCCTTTGTCAGTTGACAGTGCTGAAAACCTTCTTAATGGAATGTTTTTTGACCCAAAAAGGTATGACCTTGCGAAGGTAGGAAGATATAAGTTTAATAAGAAGCTGCATTTTAAAAACCGTATTGCAGGCTGTAAGCTGGCAGAAGATGTTGTTAACCAGCTGACAGGTGAGGTTTATGAGGCAGGTACAGTAATTACAGAAGAGCTTGCAACAGAGCTGCAGGATTCAGCTGTGCCTTATGTAATGATTGAGTCAGAAGAAAGGGTTACTAAGGTGCTTTCAAACCTTATGGTAGATTTAAAAGCATATCTTCCAGATACTGACCCAGCAGAGCTTGGCGTAACTGAAGCTGTATATTATCCTCTTTTAAAGCAGATTCTTGATGAAAACAGTGATATAGAAGAGATTAAAGAACTTATACAGTTTAATATATCGGAACTTGTACCTAAGCATGTTACAAAGGAAGATATATTTGCTTCTATTAATTATAATATGCATATAGAATATGACATTGGTAATGATGATGATATAGACCATCTTGGAAACCGCCGTATACGTGCTGTTGGGGAACTTCTCCAGAACCAGTACCGTATAGGTTTGTCAAGGATGGAAAGAGTTGTGCGTGAAAGGATGTCAACACAAGATATTACTACTATCACTGCACAGTCACTTATAAATATTAAACCTGTGACAGCTGCTGTAAAGGAATTCTTTGGAAGTTCACAGCTTTCACAGTTTATGGACCAGAATAACCCTCTTAGTGAGCTTACACATAAAAGACGTCTGTCTGCTTTAGGTCCTGGTGGTCTTTCAAGGGACAGGGCAGGTTTTGAGGTAAGGGATGTACACTATACGCATTATGGACGCATGTGTCCTGTAGAGACACCTGAAGGACCTAATATAGGTCTTATTAATTCGCTTGCATCATATGCACGTATTAATGAATATGGTTTTATTGAAGCGCCATACCGCAAGCTTGATAAGACAGACCCTGCTAATCCAGTTGTAACAGATGAGGTTGTATACCTTTCTGCTGATGAAGAAGATAAGTATGTGGTTGCACAGGCGAATGAAGAGCTTGATGCAGATGGACACTTTGTAAGGAACAATGTATCAGGACGTTTCCGTGAAGATACACTGGAGTTCCAGAAGTCAAAGATAGATTTAATGGACGTATCACCTAAAATGGTATTTTCAGTTGCTACAGCTATGATACCATTCCTTGAGAATGATGATGCAAACCGTGCACTTATGGGTTCTAATATGCAGCGCCAGGCTGTGCCCCTGCTTATAACAGAAGCGCCAGCTGTTGGTACAGGTATGGAGATGAAGGCAGCAGTTGACTCAGGAAACTGTGTTATTGCACAGGAAGATGGAATTGTTGAACGTTCTGCATCTAATGAAATTGTTGTAAGGACACAGACAGGCGGGCATCACAGATATAAGCTTGATAAATTCCAGCGAAGCAACCAGGGAACAAGCATGAACCAGAAGCCAATCGTTATCAAGGGTGATGAAATCAAGGCAGGACAGGTTATTGCAGACGGGCCTTCTACATGTGGTGGTGAGATTGCACTTGGCAAAAATCCACTTATTGGTTTTATGACATGGGAAGGTTATAACTACGAAGATGCAGTTCTTCTTAGTGAAAGGCTTGTACAGGAAGATGTATATACGTCAGTCCATATTACTGAATATGAGGCTGAGGCAAGGGATACAAAACTTGGCGCAGAAGAGATAACCCGTGATGTACCAGGAGTGGGTGATGATGCACTTAAAGACCTGGATGAGAGAGGTATAATCCGTATTGGCGCAGAAGTGCGTGCAGGTGATATTCTTGTAGGAAAGGTTACTCCAAAGGGAGAGACAGAGCTTACAGCGGAAGAAAGGCTGCTCCGTGCTATTTTTGGTGAAAAGGCACGTGAAGTAAGGGATACTTCATTAAAAGTACCACATGGTGAATTTGGTATAATTGTTGATGCTAAAGTATTTACAAGGGAGAATGGTGATGAGCTTCCTCCTGGTGTAAATGAAACTGTGCGTATTTATATAGCACAGAAGCGTAAAATCCAGGTTGGTGACAAGATGGCAGGCCGCCATGGTAATAAGGGTGTTGTTTCGAGAGTGCTTCCTGTTGAGGATATGCCTTTCCTTCCAAACGGACGCCCGCTTGATATTGTGCTTAACCCTCTTGGTGTGCCTTCACGTATGAATATCGGACAGGTGCTTGAAATACATTTAAGCCTTGCTGCAAAGGTACTTGGTTTCAATGTAGCTACGCCAGTATTTGATGGTGCTAATGAAAATGATATTATGGATACCCTTGAAGTTGCAAATGATTATGTAAATACACCGCTTAACCAGGAAGAACTTGCAGTTGCCTTAGAAAAGGCAGAGACTTCGCAGGATGAAGAAGAAATAAAACGTTTAAAGGATATAGTTCCTTTTGAAGATAAATATGCAAATATACTTGACCCAGATGTTATGAAGTATCTTGTAGAGAACCAGGAATACCGCAAAGAGTGGGAAGGTGTTCCTATTAACAGGGATGGAAAGGTTGATTTGCGTGACGGGCGTACTGGTGAGTATTTTGACGGGGCTGTAACAGTAGGTTTTATGCATTACCTTAAACTTCACCACCTTGTTGATGATAAAATCCATGCACGTTCTACAGGCCCATATTCACTTGTTACACAACAGCCTCTTGGTGGTAAGGCCCAGTTTGGAGGCCAGCGTTTTGGTGAAATGGAAGTATGGGCACTTGAAGCTTATGGTGCTGCTTACACACTCCAGGAAATCCTTACAGTCAAGTCTGATGATGTAATTGGGCGTGTTAAGACATATGAGGCTATTATTAAAGGCGATAATATATCTGAACCTGGAATACCAGAATCATTTAAGGTTCTTTTAAAAGAACTCCAGGCACTTGCACTTGATGTTACTGTACTTGATGAAGAGGGAAATGAAGTTAAGCTTGGCGAAGAAATAGAAGAGGGCGATGATGCAGAAATTAAGCCATTAATTGATGGTGATGACAACTTTGCCTTTGGAAACGGGGAGTCATTTGAAGATGCAGGCTTTACAGAAGGGACTGTAGAAGAGCTTGAGGATGCTGCATTTGACGCATTTGATGATGATTTAATTCCAGTTCCAGATTTTGATTAGGTTATAAGCAAATAGCGGGGCGGATTATATATCCGCCTGGCTTATCCTGTTTTGCGGCCCGCCAGGGGCAGATGGAGGTTACTATGACAGAAACTAATATGAGGGAAGATAAGCATATTACTTATGATTCTATTAAAATTGGGCTTGCTTCACCAGAGAAGATAAGGGAGTGGTCACGTGGTGAAGTTAAGAAGCCTGAAACCATCAATTATAGGACATTGAAGCCAGAGAAAGATGGTCTTTTCTGTGAAAAGATATTTGGACCAAGCAAGGACTGGGAGTGCCATTGTGGAAAATATAAAAAGATACGCTATAAGGGTGTAGTATGTGACAGATGTGGCGTAGAGGTTACAAAATCAAGTGTAAGACGTGAGAGGATGGGGCATATTGAACTTGCTGCCCCTGTATCACATATCTGGTATTTTAAGGGTATACCTAGCCGTATGGGGCTTATACTTGATGTATCTCCAAGAAATCTTGAAAAGGTATTGTATTTTGCTTCATATATTGTGCTTGAAACACAGGATGGGACCAGCCTGCAGCAGAAGCAGGTATTGTCAGAAGCAGAGTACCAGGAGGCAAGGAGCAAATATGGTGACTCATTCCGTGCAGGAATGGGTGCTGAATCAATAATGGAACTGCTTATGAGCATTGACCTTGAGGAAGAATCTGTGGAACTGAAAGCAGAGCTTAAGGGTTCTTCAGGACAGAAAAGGGCAAGAATTATTAAGCGCCTTGAGGTAATTGAAGCTTTCCGTGAATCAGGTAATAAACCAGAATGGATGATTTTAACTGTTATACCAGTTATCCCTCCTGATTTAAGACCTATGGTACAGCTTGACGGCGGGCGTTTTGCGACATCTGACATGAATGATTTATACCGCCGTATAATCAATAGGAACAACAGGCTTAAAAGGCTTCTTGAACTGGGTGCACCTGATATTATTGTACGTAATGAAAAGAGGATGCTCCAGGAAGCAGTAGATGCGCTTATTGATAACGGCAGGCGTGGAAAGCCAGTGACAGGTCCTGGTAACAGGCCTCTTAAGTCTCTTTCAGATATGCTTAAGGGTAAACAGGGACGTTTCCGCCAGAACCTTTTAGGAAAGCGTGTTGACTATTCAGGACGTTCTGTTATTGTGGTAGGTCCTGAGCTTAAGATATACCAGTGTGGTCTTCCAAAAGAGATGGCAATAGAGCTGTTTAAGCCGTTTGTTATGAAAGAACTTGTTTCAGATGGTACAGCCCATAATATAAAACAGGCCAAGAAAATGGTCGAAAAACTCCAGACAGAGGTATGGGATGTGTTAGAAGAGGTAATACGTGAGCATCCTGTTATGCTTAACCGTGCACCTACTCTTCACAGGCTTGGTATCCAGGCATTTGAGCCTACTCTTGTAGAAGGTAAGGCTATTAAGCTGCATCCTCTTGTTTGTACAGCTTTTAATGCTGATTTTGACGGAGACCAGATGGCAGTCCATCTTCCACTGTCAGTTGAGGCACAGGCAGAATGCCGTTTCTTGCTTCTTTCACCAAATAACTTGTTAAAGCCTTCTGATGGTGGTGTGGTAGCAGTACCATCACAGGATATGGTGCTTGGTATTTATTATCTTACACAAGAACGTCCAGGAGCTATGGGTGAAGGCAAGTCATTTAAAAATGTAAATGAAGCTATTATTGCGTATGAAAATAAGGCTATTACCCTTCATGCAAAGATAAAAGTCAGAAGGACTGGCATAAATGATGATGGTGAAGAGGAAGAGAGGATTATTGAGTCTACTCTTGGAAGGTTTATATTTAATGAAATACTTCCACAGGATTTAGGCTTTGTTGACCGCACGGACCCTGATAATTTCTTAAGGCTTGAAGTGGATTTCCACGTAGCTAAGAAACAGCTTAAGCAGATACTTGAAAAGTGCATAAATGTGCATGGTGCAACTGGTACTGCTGAAACTATGGATAATATAAAAGCACTTGGATATAAATATTCAACACGTGCAGCAATGACCGTATCAATTTCAGATATGACAGTACCAGAAGCTAAGAAGACTATACTTGCTGATGCTGAAAAAACTATTGAAAATATATCACGTAAGTTCCGCCGGGGGCTTCTTACAGAGGAAGAACGTTATAAAGCGGTTATTAATACTTGGAAGATTGCTGATGATGATATAAAAGATGCCTTGATGGATGGGCTTGATAAGTATAATAATATATTTATGATGGCAGATTCTGGTGCACGTGGTTCTGATAAGCAGATTAAACAGCTTGCAGGTATGCGTGGGCTTATGGCGGATACATCAGGACGTACAATAGAGCTTCCTATTAAATCAAATTTCCGTGAGGGGCTTGATGTACTGGAATACTTTATCTCTGCACATGGAGCCAGGAAAGGTATGTCTGATACAGCACTCCGTACAGCCGATTCAGGATATCTGACAAGACGTCTTGTTGATGTATCACAGGACCTTATTATACGTGAGGTAGACTGCTGTGCTGACAGGGACTTTATACCTGGCATGGAGATATCTGGCGTAATGGATGACAAAGAAATGATAGAATCACTTGAGGAACGCATTACAGGGCGTTTTGCATGTGAAAATATATATGATGATGCAGGAGAGCTTATTGTTAAGGCTAATCATATGATTACACCAAAACGTGCTGCACGTATTGTTGCTATTAAGAAGATTGCAGATAATATTGGTACTGCAAGGATTAAAATACGTACAATCCTTACATGTAAGTCCCATATTGGTGTATGTGCAAAGTGTTATGGTGCTAACCTTGCTACAGGTGACCCTGTACAGGTCGGTGAGGCTGTTGGTATTATAGCAGCACAGTCCATTGGTGAACCAGGTACACAGCTTACTATGCGTACTTTCCACAGCGGTGGTGTTGCTGGTGATGATATTACACAGGGTCTTCCACGTGTAGAGGAGCTTTTTGAAGCACGTAAGCCTAAGGGTCTTGCAATTATTGCTGAGTTTGGTGGCGTTGTTGCTATACGTGATACTAAGAAGAAACGTGAGGTTATTGTTACAAATCCTGAGAATGGTGAACAGAAGGCATATCTTATACCATATGGTTCACGTATAAAAGTTACAGATGGCCAGCTTCTTGAGGCTGGTGATGAGCTTACAGAAGGTAGTGTAAACCCTCATGATATTCTTGCAATCAAGGGTGTACGTGCCGTACAGGATTATATGATACGTGAAGTGCAGCGTGTATACCGCCTGCAGGGTGTTGAAATTAATGATAAGCATATTGAAGTAATTGTACGCCAGATGCTTAAGAAAATCCGTATTGAAAATAATGGGGATTCTCCATTCCTTCCAGGTGTAATGGTAGATGCACTTGATTTTGAGGATGAAGTTGAGAAACTTACAGCAGAAGGCAAGGAGCCTCCAGAAGGCAAGCAGGTTATGCTTGGTATTACTAAGGCTTCACTTGCAACTAATTCTTTCCTTTCTGCTGCATCGTTCCAGGAGACAACAAAGGTTCTTACTGATGCTGCTATTAAGGGTAAGATAGACCCTCTTGTCGGGCTTAAAGAGAACGTTATTCTTGGTAAACTTATTCCTGCTGGTACAGGTATGAAGCGTTACCGTTCTGTTAAGCTGGACTGTGATGAAGTGGCAGAGCAGTATATTGAGGAACGCCGCAAAGCCCGGATGGGTGCTCTTGAGGATGAAGAGAACAGGGCTAAGGAAAAGGAAATTCCAGAAGATGAACTGGAAGATGTACAAGATAATGAAGTCGCAGCAGCAGATGGGGAACTTGTATATTCTTCTTCCGTAGATTTAGATGAATTTGATGATTATATAGATTAAATCCAGGACGTGTCTGGAAATTTAAAAGTGCACAAGGTTATTGGCTCTGGCAGTTCCAAATGTTTACCAACAGCAGCACGTTTGCACTTGGATGGGATACGCAGTGGTGCATAAAATCTGAAAATACCAGATTTAAGCACCAGCGCCCCCATACAGCTGCCTTTTGGTAAAACATTTGGAACCTGCCAGAGTAATATAATCACAGTTTGTATTTAAGTATATAAACTGGAATTTGGAAGGAAATAATAGAACTTAGTAAATTATCCGTAGATGATGGAATGGATGTATATATAATGTTACAAGAAATTCCCAAAGAAGAGAATGGATTAATAAACGAAGCTAACGGATTATCATTTGAGGAATATAAAGAATGGTTGAAGGTAAAATATGTAGAATCCGGGCAGACCGGTCTTGTAGACGGTTGGAAAGTGCCTTCTGCTACATATTGGCTTTATGTAGATGAAAATCCGGTTGGCTTTGGAAGTATTAGGCACTTTCTCACAGATGCGCTTCGTGAGGCTGGTGGAAATATAGGATATGGAATAGCGCCTAAGCATCGTGGGAAAGGATATGGAAAGGAAATTCTTGGGCATTTACTAAAGGAAGCCAGCCGGCTTGGAATTGATAGTGCACTTGTTACAATTCATTTGGACAATGTTGCATCAAAGGCGGCAGCCCTTGCAAATGGTGGAGTGATTACTGGGCAAACGGATGAAAGAATACTAATTTGGATAGATAGATACCGCACAAAAAAATTGAGAATTCATTTGTTAATGATTTTTTTAATTCCAGTTTATAGAACCATTAAGTTGTTGCATAGGGAATACTTTTCCGAAAAGGGAGAAAAATTTAAAAAAAGGTATTGACAATATTTATAATATAGGTTAAAATGATTTTCGTTGCTGCGGGAGGCGCAGGTTAAAAATGTCAATAAAATATAAAAAAGATGTTGACAAGCTTAAAAAGATGTGGTAATATTTAACACGCTGGCGCAAACAAAGGCAACAGCAAAGGACCTTGATAACTGAACAGTAAAACAACCCTGAAAATTCTAAAAGAAATAATAAGTAAAGACTTATTAAAGG
>Ga0137308_101972_pt1 | contig 16373 bp, 13 predicted proteins | sample Inofrocosms_June_FD_97181 | JGI IMG/M metagenome (GOLD analysis project Ga0137308, IMG submission 97181) | Mouse cecal microbial communities from Vienna, Austria - N-Acetylneuraminic and N-Acetylglucosamine D2O microcosms_June | ecosystem: Host-associated > Mammals > Digestive system > Large... | reverse complement strand
AATCCGGGATATATGAAGAATTAAAAGAAAGGCAGTACAATTTAATTGTATGTTGTGAAGTTCTTGAACATATGGAAAGACCGGAGGATGCTGTTAAAAATCTTATGAGGATTAGTAAAGAATTTATATTTAGTGTGCCCATGGAACCAATCTGGAGGATGATGAATTTAGCAAGAGGAAAATATATTCAGGATCTGGGAAATACATCAGGACATATACAACATTTTTCAAAACGTAGTTTTAAGAAGGTATTGGTAGAGTGTGGACTTGAAGTAGTTTGTTGGGAAACACCACTCCCATGGCTCATAGTGTATTGTCGTAAGCTTAGCAATGAATAATTATAGAGGGAGTTATCATTATATGATTCAAATAAGTGGAAAGGAATTATTGGAAGAATTAGTAAATGGAAAGGCATTTCTTTCTGTAGTCGGTCTCGGTTACGTCGGAATGCCTTTAGCCGTTGCATTTGCACAAAAGGGAATAAAGGTTATTGGCTTTGATAATAATGAGGCAAAGATAGATTTATATCGTTCCGGGGTAGATCCGACAAATGAAGTCGGGGATGATGTAATAAAAGGAACAACTGTAAATTTTACATCAAATGAAAATGAACTAAAAAAGGCTAATTTTATTATCATAGCAGTTCCTACACCAGTGAATACTGATCATACACCGAATTTGTCACCGGTTGAAGGCGCAAGTATCATAGTAGGGCGTAACCTTCAGCCAGGATCAATAGTGGTTTATGAATCTACAGTTTATCCAGGAGTAACAGAAGATGTGTGTATTCCTATTCTGGAAAAAGAATCAGGACTTAAATGTGGTGTGGATTTTAAGGTAGGGTATAGTCCTGAGCGTATAAATCCGGGAGATAAAGTCCATACGCTTCCTAATATTCATAAAATTGTTTCTGGCATGGACGAGGAGAGCCTGAATATAATAAAGTCAGTATACGACCTTGTGATAGAAGTTGGAACATTTCCCGTATCATCCATTAAAACGGCAGAGGCGGTTAAAGTTGTAGAAAACAGTCAGAGAGATATCAACATTGCTTTTATGAATGAATTGGCAATGGTGTTTGATCGAATGGGAATAGATACGAATGAAGTTGTTGATGGAATGAATACGAAATGGAATGCACTTGGTTTTCGACCAGGGCTAGTTGGAGGACACTGCATAGGTGTTGATCCGTATTATTTCACTTATGAAGCAGAAAAGCTGGGATATCATAGTCAGATTATTTTAAATGGACGTATTGTAAATGACTCCATGGGGGCATATGTGGCTGATGCGGCTGTGCGGAAGATGATAGAGGCAGGGCAGGCACCAAAAAAAAGTCGGGTGGTGATTTTAGGGTTGACTTTTAAAGAAAATTGTCCTGATACAAGAAACAGCAAGGTAGATGATATTATTAAAAGGTTAAATACATATGGTATAATACCAGTTGTGGTGGATCCTTGGGCGTCAGAAAAAGATGCTGAAACAGAATATAATGTTAAGCTGACCAGACTTGAAGATGTAAGGGAGGTTGATTGTGTGATAGTTGCTGTAGCACATAATGAATTTAAAAGAATGGGTTTGGAGAATATCAAAACATTGTATCGAAAATCGGATGACAGTGAAAAAGTGTTGATTGATGTGAAAGGATTGTATAATATCAGGGAATTGGATGCATGCGGTATCCAATATTGGAGGCTGTAAGAAATAATTAGTGTTATGTGGATATATTAGGAGGTTTTTATGAGTACTAATTTTAATGGGGCAACCCTTTTAATCACTGGCGGAACTGGCAGCTTCGGGCACACAGTCCTGAAGCATTTTTTATATTCAGATATCCGGGAGATCCGCATCTTCTCCCGCGATGAGAAAAAGCAGGATGACATGCGCCATGAACTGCAGGCCAGCCATTCGGAGGTGGCAAAGAAGGTCAAATTTTATATCGGGAATGTCCGGAATCCACAGTCCGTGCATGATGCCATGCCAGGTGTGGATTTTGTTTTCCATGCGGCGGCCTTAAAACAGGTGCCTTCCTGTGAATTTTTCCCGATGGAGGCAGTCCATACCAACGTGGAAGGAACCAACAACGTCCTCCATGCAGCCATAGAAGCTGGGGTAAAACGGGTGGTGTGTCTCAGCACCGACAAGGCGGCGTACCCGATTAATGCCATGGGGACCAGCAAGGCCATGATGGAGCATGTGGTCAGGGCGAATGCCAGAGTGGCGGCGGAAAGGGGGAAGACAGTCATCTGCTGTACAAGGTATGGAAATGTGATGTGCTCGAGGGGATCGGTGATCCCCCTTTTTATTGAACAGATAAAAAGGGGGAAGCCCCTTACCATCACCAACCCGGAGATGACGCGCTTTCTGATGAACCTGGATGAGGCGGTGAATCTTGTGAAGTTTGCTTTTGAGCATGCCGGTCCGGGAGATCTTTTCATCCAGAAGGCGGATGCATCAACCATCGGCGTGTTGGCGCAGGCAGTGCAGAAACTGTTCGGGGACACGGGCATGCGCGTTATCGGGACGCGGCACGGGGAGAAGCTCTATGAGACGTTGATGACAAAGGAGGAAAGGCTACGCTCGGAGGATATGGGCGGCTATTACCGTGTGTCGGCAGACAACAGGGACTTAAACTATGACAAATACTTTGTGGAGGGGCAGAACCTGACAGAGGCGGAGGAGGCCTACACAAGCCATAACACAACCCTGCTGGATGCAGATAGGGCGGCGGAGAAAATTCTGACCACAGATTATGTGCAGGGGCTGTTAGGAAAAGAGGGAAGTTGAAAAAGATGCGGCAGGGAGGTTGGAAATGAGAGTACTTGTAACAGGTAGCAACGGGTTCGTAGGGAGGAACCTGGTATGGAATTTAAAGGAGCTGCGGGACGGAAAGGACGGGACAAGGCCGGGGCTGACGATCACGGAAATATACGGTTATGATATCGGCAGCAGGAAAGAAGACCTGGAGACCGCCTGCAGCCGGTGTGATTTTGTATTCAACCTTGCCGGAGTAAACCGCCCGAAGGAGACAGGGGAGTTTATGGAGGGGAACTGTGGCTTTGCCTCCACACTGCTTGAAACGCTGAAGGCCCACCATAATACCTGTCCGGTGATGCTTGCCAGTTCCTCCCAGGCATCCCTTTCGGGGCGCTTTCGGAATTCAGACTATGGAAAAAGCAAACTGGCAGGGGAAGAACTGTTTTTCCGTTATTCGGAGGAAACAGGTGCGAGGGTGCTGGTCTACCGGTTCCCGAACCTTTTCGGGAAATGGTGCAAGCCGAACTATAATTCTGCGGTGGCGACATTCTGCCATGCGGTGGCGAACGGGCTGGAGTATACGGTGAACGATCCCCGGACGGAACTGGAGCTGTTATATATAGACGACCTGATTGGGGAGATGCTGGATGCCCTGGAGGGAAGGGAACACCGCTGTGAATATCCGGATGATGATGTGCATAAAGGGCTGGAGGCTGTGGAAGATCCGGAAGGGCGTTACTGCCATGTGCCTTTGACATACCATGTGACACTGGGGGAAATAGTAGGCCTGCTGCATTCCTTTCAGGAGGTGCCGAAGACGCTGTGTATTCCGGAACTGCCGGAGGGTTCTTTCGCCAAAAAGCTGTACAGTACTTATCTGACTTATCTTCCCCCGTCCAAGATCGCTTATAGTTTCCGTTCCAACGTGGACAGCCGGGGAAACTTTACGGAGCTTCTCAGGACACTTAACTGCGGGCAGGTATCGGTCAATGTGGCGAAACCGGGAATCACAAGGGGGGAGCACTGGCATAACAGCAAATGGGAGATATTTGTTGTGGTTTCGGGGCATGGTCTGATCCGGATGAGGCGTATTGGCATTGATCCGGAAACAATACAGGAATATCCTGTGATTGAATTTGAAGTGACGGGAGAGCAGATGAAGGCAGTGCAGATGCTGCCGGGGTATACGCACAGCATTATAAATCTGAGCAGGACGGAAAACCTGGTGACGGTGATGTGGGCGAATGAAATATTTGACAGGGAGAAGCCGGATACTTACCATGAGCCGGTTTTGCCGGGGACGTTCGGAAGGGCGGTCAATCCGGAGAAAGGGAATATCTGATGGGAGAGACAGGATATCCGCAATGGAAAAACAATGGAAGAATAAAGCTGCTGATCATAGTGGGGACAAGGCCGGAGGTGATCCGCCTGTCAGAGGTGATCAAAAAATGCAGGGTATATTTTGATACGGTCCTTGCACATACGGGGCAGAACTATGACTATAACCTGAACGGGATATTTTTTAAGGACCTTGGCCTGGCAGAGCCGGATGCCTATCTGGAAACCGTGGGGGATGACCTGGGAGCCACCATGGGAAATATCATTGAAAAGTCATACAAGCTGATGGCGGAGATAAAGCCGGAGGCGGTACTGGTATTGGGAGATACCAATTCCTGCCTGTCAGCGATTGGCGCAAAGAGGCTGCATATCCCGGTTTTCCATATGGAGGCGGGGAACCGCTGCAAGGATGAATGCCTGCCGGAAGAGACAAACAGGAGGATCGTAGACATCATTTCGGATGTGAACCTGGCTTATTCGGAACATGCAAGGCGTTACCTTGCGGAGTGCGGCGTACCAAGGGAGAGGACCTATGTGACCGGCTCGCCGATGGGGGAAGTGCTGAGAAACAACCTGCAGGCAATTATGGAATCCGATGTGCATGAGAGGATATCGAAAGAGGCAGGGAAGGAGGTCCGTCCCGGGAAGTATATTCTTTTATCGGCCCACCGGGAAGAAAACATAGATCCGGAAAAGAATTTCCTTTCCCTTTTTCATGGGATGAATGCGGTGGCAGAGAAATATGGCCTGCCTGTCCTTTACTCCTGCCATCCAAGAAGCAGGAAGAGGCTGAAGGAGATGGAAGGAGAGGGGAAATTCAGGCTGCATCCAAACATAATGCCCCATGAGCCGCTGGGATTTCATGATTACAACTGTTTACAGATGAAAGCGTTCTGTGTGGTATCGGACAGTGGGACGCTGCCGGAGGAGAGCAGCTTCTTTACATCCATAGGGAAGCCGTTCCCAGCCGTATGTATCCGGACAAGTACGGAGAGGCCGGAGGGGCTGGACAAAGGCTGCTTTATCCTGTCCGGGATTGGTGGGAAAGGGATGCTGCAGTCAGTGGAGATGGCTGTGGAGATGAACAGGGAGATGGATTATGGAGTGCCGGTACCGGATTATGAGGATACCAATGTATCAATGAAAGTGGTGAAGATCATCCAGTCCTATACCGGGATTGTGAATAAGATGGTTTGGAGAAAAGAAGAACCTGTTTAAAAACAGAATAGATATCCTTTTATCCTGCGGGTGGATAGAAGGAAAGAAGGTAATCCCGGTATGAGCCGAAAATGCTTATGCCGGGATTTTTTTATATTATTTTATTATTAAAAAAATCAAAACAAAGTGAAAAATATACGAAAATAATATTCGATAATGCTATTCTTGCCTGATTTGCTTTGGGATAGTATAATCAATTATCATAGACAGATTACAGGAGAAGCGTTGTTATGGGGAATTTCATTAATCGGGGAAATACCAGTTTTGCAAGTGCAAGAAGATCAGAAATTTATATAGACAAAACAGGATTGCTGAGTTACACGAATTCTGTTATGGATACGGAACAAAGATATATATGTGTCAGTAAACCAAGAAGATTCGGAAAAACTTTGACGGCTGGAATGCTGATGGCATACTATAGCAGAGGGTGCCAATCGGAATCATTATTTAAAGATCTGATCATTTCCCAATCACCTTCTTTTAAAGAACATTTGAATCAATATGATGTAATTCATCTTGATATCGCATATTTGCTTGTGCAGATAAAAGATTCGTCCAGAACGGTTTCCTATCTTCAGGAGTGTGTCATAGAAGAATTAAAAACGGTTTATCCGAATATCCTGTCTGAAAAAGATATAATGCTACCTTTTGCTTTATCCAAGATATGCCAAGTGACAGGAACTTCGTTTATTATCATTATTGATGAATGGGATGCTATTTTTCGGGAAGACAGATATGATACGAGTGCGCAGAAAGAATATATTGATCTGCTTCGCGGGCTTTTTAAGGGAGAACAATCGAAGGATTTTGTAAAACTGGCGTATATAACAGGAATTCTTCCTGTTAAAAAGTATAAGAGTGAATCGGCTTTAAATAATTTTGATGAGTTTACGATGGCGAGCCCTAATAGATTGGCAGAATATGTTGGTTTCACAGAACAGGAAGTGGCTAAACTCTGTAAAGAATATGATATGGATTTTTCTGAGGCGGCGAGATGGTATGATGGCTACTCCTTTCCGCGCATGAAACATGTATACAGTCCCAATTCTGTGGTCAGGGCAATGCTTATGGGAGAATATGACAATTATTGGACAAAAACAGTTACTTATGAATCGTTAAAAGACTACATCAGTATGAATTTTGATGGCCTGAAAGATTGCATTGTTCAGATGCTTGCCGGAGGAAGGTGTCGGGTTAATACGGATACTTTTGAAAACGATATGACGAGTTTTAAGAGCAGGGACGATGTACTGACAGTGTTGATTCATCTCGGTTACCTTGCTTATGATAAAGAAAGAAAAGAAGTGTATGTACCAAATGAAGAGGTCAGAACGGCGTTTGCGAATGCTATAAGCGGCACAGATTGGAAACCTGTAGTGGAAGCGATACGAAAATCCGAAAAGCTTCTTGCTGATACCTGGCACAAAAATGAGCAGGCAGTAGCAAAAGGCGTAGAAATGGTTCACATGGAAAATGCTTCTATATTAGAATACAATAATGAAAATGCTCTCAGTTGTGTTATTGCATTAGCTTACTATAATGCGGTGAATGAGTATACGTTAATCAGGGAGTTTCCTACCGGAAATGGCTATGCGGATATGGTGTTTCTGCCAAGAAGGCATTCTGATAAGCCGGCAATGATAGTCGAACTTAAATATGATCATTCTGTCCAGAGCGCAATTGAGCAAATTAAGGGCAGACATTATCCAAAGGCATTGGAAGATTGGGATAGTGGAAAGCCGATACTTTTGATTGGAATCAGCTATGACAGAAAGACAAAAGAGCATGTATGCCATATAGAGGAAATATAGGAGTGATTAGAAATTCCCTAAAAGACCGTTTCAGGTTTTGAGTAAATTCAAACCTGAAACGGTCTTTTTTGTTAAAACTTCGCAGATGAGATTAATCTGCGAAAAACAATTCTATACTTGTAAAATCAAAATATTTACAAATCAATAAGCCTTTCTTTACTAAACGAGATAATTATACAATTTTATCCCATTCCAGTCAATCTTTTTTTCTGCTATCGTATGACTACTCCCGTGATCAGGAACAAAAAATCATTTTAAATTTTCTTTTCTGCTCAAATAAAGAGTCAGATAAGCAGTCAGATTAACATATCGATTATCTTTTATGCATTTCTTATATTGTCCATAAACAGAGTATTCCCAAAATTAAAAAAAATAAAAGAAGAGATTGGTGATTGGTGGTCAGATAAGGAGTCACAGAATCTCACGAATATCAAAATCACAGTGAAATACAGATAAATTTCGCAGATTAATCTCATCTACGAAATCACCATTTTTTTATTAAAAATGTAAAAGTGCAGATAGGGATGTCCGGAAAAAGCAAAGAAAAATGGATTTTTTCAGAAAAGGAGAAGAGCCTGCCGCATGTGGTGCGTAATACATGCAGAGGATGGAAATGAGATACAGACGGAACGGTTTGTGGGCGGGCTGCTTGGAGACGGCAGCGGCGGCAGGTGCTTCCACCTGACCAGGCTGCGGAACAAAAAGTACGGCGGGAAATGGCGGACAGTAAGGGAAGGGCTCCTGCCGGGCTATGTGTCTGCCGTGGCGGATGAGCCGGGGGTGTACCAGGGGCAGGGAAAGATCCCCGGGTATGGGTTGCCTGGGACGGCGGAGGCCATGCCGTTACCCTTGGGCACAGGGAAGCGGGCTTTATGGAGAAGATATCAGGAAGGGGAAGCATGGCAGGGGAGATCGCCCTTTCCGGGATGAAATAGGGAAGGACAAAAAGATAACGGTGCTGTCAGGCCCCTTCTGCAGGCACGGGGCAGTGTACGCAGGGTAGACATGCACAGGATGCCGGCAGAGGCGGAAACGGAACTGATGGGAGAAAAGAGGCTGCTGCATCTGGGAGTGGCGTTAAGGAATGGATAAGGATGAAGGGAGAGAAGGGATGTGGTATGCGGTCCGGACCATGGAGGGAGAGGAAGAAGCGGTAAAGAGGCGTGTCGGGGAAATGGCGCCCCGGGAAAGCGGCTGGGAGTGCAGGGTGCTGTACTGTATCCATAAAAAGAGGTACCTGGGGGAATGGCATGAGGAAAGGGAGAGGCTCCTGCCGGGGTACCTGTTTTTTGTGGCAGATGGCCCGGAGCCGGTGTCCGGGGTACTGGGGAGAATCACAGGGTATGCCGGCCTGGCGGGAGAGGGCATGGAAGCCTGCCCGGTGGAGCGGGAGGAAGAAGAGCTTTTGGAGAGGCTTGCGGGCGGAACGGAAGAGATCGGGATGTCCTACGGGGTGATCAGGAACGGCGTGTTAAAGGTAAAGGAAGGGGCACTGGTGGGGCTGGAAGGGGCAGTCCGGAAGATAGACCGGCATAAAAGGAAAGGCTATATAAACCTGTCCTTTCCGGGGCTGGAAAAGAAACTGGTGGGGATCGGGCTGGAGGTCACGGAGAAAAGCTGATATGTGGTATGTGATACAGGTCTATACGGGGCAGGAGATGGAGATCGCCAGGCAGTGCCGTGAGAGGGTGGCGGAAGAGGGGGAGGATGTATTTGTCCCCCTGGCGGAGAGGATGAAGAAGTCGGGCGGGGAGACAGAACTGGTAAAGGCGAGGCTTTTTCCGGGCTATGTATTTATAGAAACGGAAAAGCCGGAGGATATCTACCTGCGCCTGAAAAGGATAAAAGCAATGACAAAGCTTTTAAAGACCGGCGGGGAGATAACGCCGCTCTATCCGGAAGAGGAGGCATACCTGAAGAAGCTTTCGGACGGGGAGCATGTGGCCAGGTATTCGGAAGGCTATCTGGAGGGGGAGAAGCTGGTGGTGACATCAGGCGCGTTAAAGGATTATGAGGGAAGGATCAAGAAAATCCTGCGGCATAAGAGGCTGGTTGTGCTGGAGGTGCCGCTCCTGGGAAGAAGCGTGGAAGTAACGCTTGGCCTTGGGGTTGTAGGGAAGAGGTAAAAGAAACTGCGGAATGCATACGACGCTGCGCGCGCGGTGCAGGAGGCGGCGGACAGAGGGGATGTGTCTGGGCCGGGATACGGAGGTATGCCGGAATGGCGGAGCATACCCTGCGGGAGATGTCGGGAACAGGAGTTTTATTATCATAAAGATGAATAGAAAAGGCTGGAAAAAAGCAGCGGTAGCGGCGGCGGTTTTTGGGGCCTGCTGTTATGCTGTTTTATACTATACGGGAAAAAGGAAAAAGAGAACGGGAGAGGGCGGGGCGGCCCCTCGGGGCTATGAAAGATATGCCAAGGGGATAATGGATAAGGTGCTGTCCTTTGCCGGGCTGGTGGTTATGGCACCGCTGTACGGGTGCATAGCCCTTGCGGTTTTCCTGGATGATCCGGGGCCGGTGGTTTTTACGCAGGAGAGGGCGGGAAAAGATAAGAAACTATTTAAGCTCCATAAGTTCCGATCCATGAAGATGTCAGCCCCCCATGATGTGCCGACACACCGGCTGGAAGATCCGGAACGGTATATAACCCGGGTGGGGAAGTATTTGAGGAAATACAGCCTGGATGAGTTGCCGCAAATATGGGATATCTTTGTGGGAAATATGAGCATCATAGGGCCGAGGCCTGCGCTGTGGAACCAGGAAGACCTGATAGGGGAGCGTGATAAGTATGGCGCGAATGATGTGAAGCCGGGGCTTACCGGCTGGGCACAGATCAACGGGAGGGACGAGCTGGAGATAGAGGAGAAGGCTAAGCTGGACGGGGAATATGTAGCACATTTAAGGCAGGGCGGTATGAAAGCCCTGCTTTTTGATATGAAGTGCTTCTTTGGGACGTTCTTTTCGGTACTGGGAAGCCGGGGAGTCGTGGAAGGAGGGACCGGGGAGCTTAGCAGGGAGAAGACTGTAAAAGCCGGAAGTGATAGCGGAAGACATGTGGAGAATTCCTGCATAATGGGCTGCAGTGAAAAGAAAACGGAAGGGGCAGGCGTTATAGACAGGAAGGATGCGGGCTTTGAGGAATACGGCTTTCTGAAGCATTTCGATATTGATTTAAGTGAAAAGAATCAGAAGAAAGTCCTGGTTACAGGCGCAGGTTCTTATATCGGGGAGTCTTTTGAGAGATGGGCTAAGGGGCACTACCCGGCAAACGTTACGATAGATACGCTGGATATGCAGGATTCTTCCTGGAGGGAAAAAGACTTTTCCCCTTATGATACCGTGTTCCATGTGGCAGGGATAGCCCATGCGGATGTGGGGAAGGTATCGGAGGAAGAGAAGAAGAAGTATTATGCGGTCAATACGGATCTGGCCATAGAGACAGCGGGGAAGGCGAAGGCGGAAGGAGTAAGGCAGTTCATCCTGATGTCCTCGATGATCATATATGGGGATTCTGCCCCTTATGGGAAGGAGAAGGTGATAGGGGGAGATACGCTGCCCGCGCCTGCGAATTTCTACGGGGACAGCAAGTGGCAGGCGGATAAAGGAGTGAGGGCACTGGCGGATGGGAGGTTCCGTGTTGCTGTTCTGAGGCCGCCGATGATTTATGGAGAGGGGAGTAAGGGAAACTATCCTATGCTTGTGAAGCTGGCGAAGAGGCTGCCCGTATTTCCGGATGTGGAGAACAGGAGGTCGATGCTGTATATCGACAACCTGTGTGAGTTTTTGTGTAAGCTGGTGCTGTCCGGGGAAGGGGGAATCTACTTTCCGCAGAATAGGGAATATACGAAGACCAGCGAGATGGTGAGGGAGATAGCAGGGGCATCAGGGAAGAAGATATGGGTTACGAAGCTGTTTAATCCGGCGGTATGGATTGGGAGGCATATCCCGGGGAAGGTATCGGGGCTGGTAGATAAGGCGTTTGGGAATTTAGTATATAACAGAAATTTAAGCAGATATGTGGGCCTGGAATATTTGGAGAGGGAAGATGTAAAGTCGGAGCAGGATACAGAGAAAAAGGATTTAAATCCATTGGTTACAATTATAACTACAACATACAACAGTGAAAAAACGTTATCACAGACAATAGAATCGGTGTTGACTCAGACATATCCCGAATTGGAATATATCATAGTTGATGGATTATCTTCGGACAGGACAATAGAAATTGCAAGAAGTTATGAAAAACATTTTTTAAAAAAGGGATTTATGTATCATATAGTATCCGAGAGAGATAGTGGTATGTATGATGCAATCAATAAAGGCATCAGCATGGCGAAAGGGGAAATAATCGGAAATATTAACTCAGATGACTGGTATGAATCGGATGCAGTTGAAAAAACGGTTGATTTTTTCCGAAAAACGAATTGTGACTTTATGTATGCTGATCTTCGCATGGTCAAACGGGATGGTAAAAGCTATATTAAGCATTCCGGAAAAGGGAACGTTGTATCTTCCAGGGACTGGAATCATCCGACACAGTTTGTTAGAAAAAGTGTCTATGAACATGAAAGATATAAATGCGAAAGTATTCATGATGATTTTGATTTATTGCTTAGGGTGAAAGCAAAAAATTATAAAATTGGGATTATGAATGAGGTGACGGCGAATTTCCGGATGGATGGAATGAGTCATGAAAGGAGCCTGCAAAAAGCCTTTCAAAGAGGAAAGGCCAGATACCGTATTTACAGAAATAATCACTACAGCAGATTATATTGGCTGGAGTGTTTTCTGGTTGAAGCAGGAAAGTATGTCTTTGGATAAAAATTTTGAAAAGAGCATTTGATGAGAATATTGCAAATTAATTCCGTATGTGGAATTACCAGTACAGGGCGTATCGTAGCGGATATATACGGAGAAGCACAAAGTCAGGGACATATCTGTATGGTCGCATATGGAGAGGTGACATATCCCAATCGAGTGGATGGATTAAAGACTTTCGAGATAGGTGACAGACTAAACTGCATTTCACATGCTGTATGGACAAGGATGACTGACAGACATGGCCTTTGGTCCGGGAGGGTAACGAAGAAGTTAATTGGTGAAATAGAAAAATTTCAACCTGACGTTATCCATCTGCATAATCTTCATGGTTATTATCTAAATTATCAGCTTTTATTTCAATATTTGAAAGCAAGAAAGATAAAGGTATTCTGGACTTTGCATGATTGTTGGTCATTTACGGGACATTGTGTACATTTTGAATATGTCGGATGTAAAAGGTGGATGGAAGGATGTTATGCCTGTCCACAGAAAAATAAATATCCAACCAGTATTTTATTTGACAATTCCCAAGAAAACTACAAATTGAAAAAAGAAGCCTTCTGTGGAGTGGAAAATATGACGCTGATTGTACCGTCAAACTGGCTGAAAAAAAGAGTTGAGAGAAGTTTTTTAGGAGAGTACCCCATAGAAGTTATATATAATGGCGTGGATCTGAAACAGTTTTATCCGGTGGAAAGTGATTTTAAAACCAAATATCATTTAGAAGAGAAATATATTGTGTTGGGAGTTGCCAATGTCTGGGATGAACGAAAAGGGCTGCGTGTTTTTTTTGAATTGGCCAAAAGGCTTCCTGAAGATATCGCCATCGTATTAGTGGGGATTACAACTGAGCAGAAAAGAGAGATGCCGGATCATATCACAGGGATAGAGCATACCAATTCGAAAAGGGAGCTGGCAGAGATATATTCTGCAGCGGACTTATTTATTAATCCAAGTGTGGAAGAAACATTTGGATTGACAACACTAGAGGCAATGGCTTGTGGGACGGAGGCAATTGTTTATAAAGATACTGCCTGTGAGGAGATCATGGAAATATGCGGGGGTACCGCTGTTGACAGAACATTAGAATGTATGGAGAAAGAGATTCTCAGGAAAAAGGAAAATCCGATTATAAGTAGCGTACGTGAAAATATATTACATTTTTCCAATACAATTTTTTGTGGAAAAGTGATGGAGCTGTATAAAAAATGAATGTACTATTTCATACAAATATCCCATCTCCGTATAGAGTAGAGTTTTTTAATGAATTGGGGAAAAAATGTGAACTTACTGTTACATTTGAAGGAAAGACAGCAACGGACCGGAATAAAAACTGGAAAGGCGATGCTGCCAAAAACTATAAGGAAATTTATTTAAAAGGGAAAAGAATAAGCAGCGACTCTTTTTTTTGCCCGGGAATTATAGGCGTGTTGAAGAAACGTTGGGATAAAGTCATAATAGGGGTATATTCCAGTCCTACATCAATACTGGCAATTGAATATATGCGGCTTAGGAAACAACAATTTTATATAGAAGCTGATGGGGGAATGATTCAACAGGATGGTATTTTAAAGTTTATATTAAAAAATCATTTTATTTCATCAGCATCCGGGTGGCTGAGCAGTGGGATGAAGACTACGGAATATCTGGTTCACTATGGAGCAGATGAAGACAGGTGTTGGTTATACCCGTTTACATCATTGACCAGATCGGATTTAGTATGTGCAGATCAAATGAGAAGATCCGATAAAAAGCTTTACAAAGAGGCGATTGGAGTCAGAGAAGATAAAATGATTTTGTCTGTTGGAAGTTTTACGCATGACAAAAAGTACGGTATTAGAAAAGGGTTTCATGCATTGATGCGTGCGGCAGAAAAGATAAGCAGAGATATAGGGATCTATATTGTGGGAGATGAGCCAACAGAGGAATTTTTAGAATGGAAAGAAAAGAAAGATCTGAGGCATGTTCATTTTATTGGTTTTAAAACTAAAGATGCGTTAAAAATGTATTACGCCGCTGCGGATTTATTTGTATTGATGACACGATATGATATATGGGGGCTTGTAATTAATGAAGCAATGTCATTTGGCCTGCCGGTTATTACAACTGATAAATGTGTAGCGGGACTGGAATTAGTGAAAGAGAATGAAAATGGCCATATTGTTCCGGCAGAGGATGATAAGTTACTGGTAGAAAAAATCGTGTGTATGATCAATAATAAAGAAATGTTGAGAAGATTTGGAGAGATGAGTTATGAGATCATACAGAAATATTCTATTGAAAATATGACAGAAGAACATGTAAAAATTTTGAGTTCATGTTAGAGGGATATGATGAAAAGTCAGGTGATTAAAACAATCTGGACACATCCAATGTCAGTCAGAGGAGGCAGGTACAAAACGATGTACCGCTTTTTTCGATGGCAGTTGTGGGAAAAGCCTTTTCATAAAAATGCAGGGGTGGAAAAGGAATGGTTTGATGGACGAAAACTGATGCTGTATTCCGGACGTACAACATCAACAGGTAACTACTACTTGGGGTTGATGGAGTATGAAGAAATGGCATTTTGCCTTGCTTATGTAACACAAGAAGATTTTTTTATTGATTGTGGGGCAAATGTAGGAGTATACAGCGTCCTGTTGGGAGCGGAGAGCATGGGAGGAATAGCGATTGAACCAGGAAGCGACACTTTTGCGATATTGGAAGAAAATCTGCGAATCAATAATCTGGTAAATGTGCAGGCAGTAAAATGTGGTGCAGGGGCCAGGAAGGAGCAGATGCTTTTAACAAGAGGAAATGATACAACAAATCATGTTATTTGCCCGAATTCAAATAATGCATCCCAGGACTTATATGAAACGATAGAGATCTTGCCGCTGGATTCATTTTGTTCTATGAGGAAAGTGACAATTCTTAAAATTGATGTTGAGGGGATGGAAAAAAGTGTTTTGGAAGAAGCCCGTAATCTGCTTATGTCAGAAACATTAAATGTTGTGATTTTAGAGACATTTGGGAGTGGGGATCTGCATGAAAGCATGATAGAGTATGGTTTTCGGTTATGTAGTTATGATCCTGAGAATCGAGAGCTTATTGTGTGCGGAAAAAATGCGGTGGTCAATAATGGGATATATGTGAAAAATGTGGCACTGGCACAAAGAAGATTGAAAGAGGAAAAAGGATACGAAATTTTAGGAGTATCTATATAGATTATATCTTATATGTGGAGAAGAGGAAAAGATATCAATAACAAAGGAAAACAGTCTTAATATGAATGAAAAGAACTATATTTATATTATGAAAGGAATAGCAGCTTTTTGTGTTGTATGTGCTCATGTTTTTCCGGTACCGGACGGTGTGAATATATGGAACAGAGTAACATCTGATTATTTGAACTATATGGGAACGATGGGAGTTCCGGTATTTTTTATCATATCAGGTTATTTGTTTGAAAAGAATACAAAAAAATTTATAGTGTTTTGGAGAGGTAAAATAAAATCTGTTCTTGTTCCGTGGATTTTTTGTGAGACGTTGTTATGGTTGTATGTAGTATTGCGAAAAGGGGGGGCAACGCCAAAGGCATGGCTGCTCTTTATATTTGGTTATCAGCATACAACGTACTATCTTACGATACTCATCATCATGTATTTACTGTTTTGGATGATAAAAAAGGATTGGGAATTAGTGATTCTGATTATGGTCTCCATATTCAGCATGTTATCTACAGGATGGGGGTGGGGGATATCGTTCATAAACGAGTGGACAGGTACGTTTTATCTTAATCCATTTAACTGGATGTGCTTTTTTGCAACAGGAATGCTGATCTGCAGAAAAGACAGCTTTATAGTTCTTGCAGATAAAGCGGAGAAAATACTTCCGATTCTCATTTCAGCGTCTGTATTGTACTTTGGTTTGAGCGTGGTGGTACAAGAGGAATTTTCATATTTTTCAAGATTTGCTCTTGCAGCACATATTATCAATATATTGCTGTTCTTTGGGCTGGCAGGAAAGATTCTGAAAAGTGCAGGAAGAACAAAAAATATTCTAATGTATTTAGGGAAAATATCGTTTTCAATTTATCTGTTACATCAATTTATAGCAGGAATACTAGTACAGCATTGTTTAAATAACAATGAATAAATGTTGCTTTTTTATTGTAGTCGGTGCATAATAATTCTATCACTAAAGAATGGATGGATTACGATGCGAAGGAAAACAATTGATACTATCCCGGTGTTATCTGATGCCATGAAAAATATATTATCTGCTTTTTCAAAAAGCCGCTCCCTTCCGTCGGGACTGGTCAAAAGAGCCAGCATTGTCCTGCTTGCGTCACAGGGGGAACTCAATCAGAATATTGCATCACAGGTCGGGCTTCATTATAATAATGTTGCCACCTGGCGCAGCCGGTTCCTCGCAGCGCTC
>Ga0137308_101970_pt1 | contig 16379 bp, 13 predicted proteins | sample Inofrocosms_June_FD_97181 | JGI IMG/M metagenome (GOLD analysis project Ga0137308, IMG submission 97181) | Mouse cecal microbial communities from Vienna, Austria - N-Acetylneuraminic and N-Acetylglucosamine D2O microcosms_June | ecosystem: Host-associated > Mammals > Digestive system > Large... | reverse complement strand
CTGTTTCTCTTTTGGAATACTCTGAAGCTTTTCCTCCAACTTTGTGCACCGCGCCTTCCGCCCGACACGCAGCACATCCAGCATCACATCATCCGCCGACACCCCAAGGACATTGATGATCCGCACAAGTGTTTCCAGTTTTGGTGTTTTCACTTCCCGTTCAATCGCCCCAAGATAGTTCCAGCTGATCCCCACACGTTCTGCCAGCGCTTCCTGCGTCATTCCTGCCTCCTCCCGGCATTTCTGGATCCGTTTTCCTAATCCCTGCATTTGTTCAACCTCCATTTCCTACCAACGCTAAAGGCGCGGATACCATTTCTATCAGTATATTTGTTCCCGAAACCAGCAAACAGTATCTACCAGAATGTGTAGCAACGCTTTTGGAACTGATACAAAATTGGCACAATAATTTCTTAAACTGGCACGGTTATGCGATTTACACCGTAAAAGTCATATGTTAAAATTGATATTGTCAAAATTATGTGCAGAAACAACGCAGCAGTATCAGGGCATTGCCTCATCCCCGGATATTGGCTGCGTTTTTTGCTGCAGGAGGTGAAAATGGACTTACAACTTCATATGGAATTCTAAGAAGCAGCCTGTATTGACCGGGCTGCTTTTTTCATTACTATATGCAGGAGAATACGCCAGTGACGCATTCTCTGCATTGCCGGGAAATCCGACCAGAGGCAGGAAACCTGCTTGGAATCGGTATTCCATCCTTTTCATAAGGACAGTTAGTCTTTCCGTTCCTTATCGAACGGCAGGTTATAGGAATTCTGATCTCAGGCATTACCCATAGGCAGGGCAGACGCACCGTCTCCCTGCCTGATTCAGAATAAGGAGACAACACTGATATGAGACAACACAAAGTCAAGGAAACACCGCCGAATCCAAAATCGTTCATGAAGCATTTTCGCCGTATGCGAGGCAGTGAAAAGCGCCATATCGACTACATGAAATATTTATACACGGCGGCTCTTTTATTTACGCTTTTCGCCTGCAGCGTCCAGCCGGTCATGGCGGCAAACGTATGGGACAAGGCAAAGGAGATCATGAAGGATGTTTACAACCAGATTGTCCTGATCTCCACCATCGCCGCCGTAGTGACTGCATCCGTCGCTTTGCTGATGATGAACTTCTCCAAATCCGGAAAGACCGTGGATGAATCCCGCGCATGGCTCAAACGGATCATCATCACCTGGGCAATCTTAAACGGGCTTGGATTTATCATGGCCTACATCACCCCGTTCTTTGCGGGCGGCCAGTGGAATGGCTAGGACAAGAAGGGAGGCATCCGCATGAAGATCTTAGACGGAATCGTGGAATGGATCGCAGAGCAGGTCATGAACATCCTGGACCTCATCACCACTTCAGTATTGGGCGCACTGGGCTGTTCCATGGATACCTTCCTCCGCTACTTCCCGGCAGCCGAGAGCATGTACCAGATCTTTCTGGCCCTGGCCATCGGACTCATCCTCTTAAACTGGGTCTGGCAGCTCTTTAAAAATTATTTTGCAGGTGCAGGGGTGGAGGCGGAGGATCCACTGAAATTATCCATGCGTACCTTCCTCTTCCTGTTCCTGACCTTTTATGCAAAGGACATTGTGGACCTGCTTTTAAACATTGCCGGAACGCCTTACAGCTGGATTTTGACCGATGACCTGCCGTCCTTAAAGTTTGCAGATTTTAACTCAGTCATCACCGTTATCTTAGGAGTCTGTGCAAACGGGGCGGTGGCTCTGATTGCCTTAATTCTGGTACTGATCCTGGCATGGAATTACATCAAGCTCCTCTTTGAAGCAGCAGAACGGTACATCTTACTGGGGGTTCTGGTCTTTACGGCGCCGGTCGCCTTTGCCACTGGAGCCTCCCAGTCCACCGGAAATATTTTCAAGAGCTGGTGCCGGATGCTCGGAGGGCAGTTCTTCCTATTATTAATGAACGCCTGGTGTTTGAGGCTGTTCACCTCCATGGTCGGCACCTTCCTCGCGAACCCGCTGTCCATCTGATGAAAGGAGAAGATGATGAAACATAAGAAACAACTATTGTATATCATTCTGCTGGTCGCCTGTATGGTACTTCTTTATTCTATGCCGGTCTTCGCCTCAGAGCTGACGGAAGCTGATGTCGAGCAGGCTGTGGCAGACCAGGGAAAGGAAGCCGTGACCGGAAATGTCTTCATCTGGTTCCTGTGCGCCATTGCCTTTCTGAAGTTCAGCCAGAAGATTGATTCCTTTATGGCAAGCCTCGGCATTAACGTGGGGAATACAGGCGGAAACATGATGGCAGAACTTCTGATCGCCGGCCGGAGTCTGGCCGGAGCCATGCACTTAAAGGGCGGCGGAAGCAGCGGAGGCAGTGGATACCGGAAATCCGGTTCTCCGGGTGATGCAGCCGTAGGGGGAAATTTCCTGTCTGGCGGGCTCGCCGGGTCTGTAGGAAGGCAGACCGAACGGAGCGCGGTCAACAATGTGACCGGATATACGGAACACTCCAGTATCGGAAGCGCTATGTACCATTCTTCCTTAAATAAAGGCGGGGACTTCGCTAACAACATCATCAGCAACATCGCCCAGGGAAATTACAGTCAGGTCGGCTCCATTAAGGGTGAAGAGGCGGAAAAGGCTTTCATTTCCTATATGGGAATGAAGGAAGACAGCGACACGCCGCTTCCGGTATATACCAACATGGAGATCGGCGGCGGGCGCATGACCGGGACAGAGACCACAAAAGATTCCGGGAGCCGGGAGTTTGCCCTGTACCATGCAGACCAGTATGTGGCGCCCACACCGGGAACTTACGATACCGTGCAGTCGGTTGACGGCGCTGCCTGGTACAAGCAGTACGCCCAGCCTACGGTAAATAAAACACCTTACGAAACGGAGGATGGAAAAGTTGCCTACCACGAATCCATTGTCCAGAAGCTTCCGCAGGCTCCCCAGAGGAAGGAGCGCATTTAGTTGGCAGAACAGCAAAACAGCTTATCTGAAGCAGCCGGTGTAGGCTCGGCTGTCTCTGACCTGTTTAAATTGAAACGGGCGGCTCCATTTGCAAAGGCTGTAAAAGGCGGAGTCGGCGGTGCTGCAGGCGCTGCCATCGGCATGGCTCTTGGGCATAAAGAAGAAATCAAGAAATCTGCCGTCGCCATTACCGCAGCGCTGATGCTACCGATATTGTTCCTGACCATGCTTCCCGGACTTCCCTTCGGGGACTTAGCGGAAAACTCCGGCGTATTAAACAGCGGTACCCTGATCAATGAGAACCTGCAGAAAGCAAACCAGGCAATCGTTGAGGTCTTAATAGAATGCCACGATGAGGTGCTGGCGGAAATCCAGCAGGAAGCGTCTAAGGTTCCGGAAGGGGATACCGTATCCATTACCGATCCCTATGCTTCTTCCATTTCTGTCAATTCCAACCTGCTGATCGCGCAGTTCTGTGCCAGCAGGGAAAGTTACAAAGAAATTAATATAAAAGAGCTTCAGAAGGTCATCCGGGAAAATAAGGATGATCTTTTTTCTTATGACGTCTCAACGGAAACTGTCACCATGCAGGTTCAGGTGGAGGCTGGTGCGGAAGGCGAGTCTGGGAATGAAAGTACCGGAGACGGTGCAAATGCCGGAAACACTAATGCTGCACCCCAGACCAAAACGGTCACGTTTACGCGCCATAATTATGTTGTGAAATATGCCGGTGATACCTATTTTGCAGACCATGTGTTCCATCTGACGGACAAACAGAAAGAGCTGGCTGAAGCTTATGCGGAGAATCTGGAACTCTTTTTCGGTTCGTCTGCTTCCGGAATTGCGACAGCCAATGTATCCGAGGAGGTACTGGCTTATCGGGCGACGGTAGAACGGATTGCCGCTAAATACGGCATGAGCCAGTATGTGGAATTGATCCTGGCAGTCATGATGCAGGAATCCGGAGGCCGGGGAACGGATGTCATGCAGGCATCGGAAAGCGGCTATAACCAGAAGTATCCCCATTCACCGGGCAGCATTACGGATCCGGAATACAGCATTGAGTGCGGGATCCAGGCTTTAAAGCACGTTCTCACAAAAGCCGGATGTACCGGGCCGACAGACCTGGACCGGATCAAGCTGGCGCTTCAGGGGTATAATTACGGTTCCGGCTATATTGACTGGGCGATGGCAAGGGACGGCGGATACACCAAGGAAAACGCCATTGCTTACTCCGATATGATGTGCGCCCGTCCAGGCTGGAATTATTCTGTCTATGGCGATAAGGAGTATGTGGATCACGTCCTTCGGTATTATATCGTCACTTCCACAGGCGGCACCTATCCGGCAAACGGGATGCAGATTCCCCATTACCTGCAGACAGATTACGGGAATATCCCTTACGGCGGAGGCTCCATTGCTTCCAGCGGATGCGGCCCCACCAGTTTTGCCATGATCGCAAGTTACCTGACAGGGACAACCATTACTCCGGTAGATGCGGTTTCCTGGTGCGGAAATTCCTATTATAAACCGGGCGTGGGAACCTACTGGTCCTATTTCGGGGCGGCGGCATCCCATTTCGGATGCGGTTCCGTTACCCAGACCACGGATGCCAATGCAGTGCTGAAGGCATTATCCGAGGGGCATCCCGTCATCAGCTCACAGCGGGCGGGACTATTTACAAGCGGCGGGCATTTCATCGTCCTCCGGGGAGTCACTGCCAATGGGAAGATTCTGGTGAACGACCCCAACGACAGCGCTTCCAAGAACTATATCAACCGGGAATTTGACATGATGTCCGAAGTCCATGCCACATCTAACGCATACTGGATTTTTGACAAAAAATAGAAAGGAGAACCTATGAGCAGAAAAAAATTAATTTTATCCATCTTTCTGATGGCTGCACTTGTATCAGTCGGCATTATACTGCCGGCCATGCACCGGAATCAGACAGCAGAACAGCCGTCAAAAAAGAAATCTCTTCCGGCTACCGGAAAAACAACGAAACCATCACCAATAAAAGAAACCTCTTCTCTTCCTGGATTGCAATATCTGGGGTTTGAAGATCTGGAAACCTTTCTCCCTCTTATTCAGATAGAGGATTTAAAGCCACAGATGAATTCTTATTTACAAGAAGCAGGTTATACAGGCATCACATCCATAACCTTTCTTGCAGATGAGACCACTTATCCCTCTAATGGAGAAATCCTGTTTCAGTTCTCCCTATCAGACGACAGCAAGCTTCCTGTGACCTGCCTTACTGCAGACGGGACATTTACATTTGGTGAGGAAAACCAGCAGACATCCTCATCCGATACTGCATATACACGTATCTACACACGTCAGACAGATGATACCCTCCCTGCCGTAACAACGGAGGAAATTGAAGCCATGCAGGAAGGCGGTTATGCAGATACGGAAAATATGGATAGTAATACTGCTTCAGATTCCACCGTAAGCGGTAATCAAAATGATGGCACTATAAACCATTCAGGAAATAACACAGAGGAGGTGACGCCATGAGCAGCACGGAAGAACAGCAGGTCGCTTTGATCCCCCGCAACTTTATGGAACGCGGTACTTTCATGGGCGGGATGTTCAAGATCCGTAATGCCATTGAAGGGGCTGTGCTTGCAGGCGGAATCGGGATTCCGGTTGTCCACCTGCCCTTATCGCTGACCACACGCATTATCATTCTGTGCATGACTTCCCTCCCGGCCGCCATGGTTGCCCTTATCGGAATCGGCGGGGAAAGCCTGACGGCATTTTTAATGAACGCCCTACGGTTTGTGAAGAACAGGAGGATTATCTACCGTTCTGACGTTATGCCGGATTACCGGAAACGGAGGCAACATGCAAGGGACCGGGAACCTAAGAGCCAGAAACGGAAAAAGAACAACGGAAACACAAAGCAAAGCTCTGATAAGAAAAAGCGCCATGATAACGATATCTCAGAACAAAAGACCGATCAGGATTCGCAATCAGGCTTTGGGGTAGTTCAGGAGGGTGGGTATTCTAGCAGAAAAGCCAGAAAAAAAGAAGCGGCCCGTCAGAAAATAGAAAAGAAACGGGAGCGACGGATCTTCGATACTTCTACCAGCAGCGGCATTAAAAAGCAGGCAAAGGAAGACATCCGGATCCTGAAAGTAGAGCGGAAGCTGGCAAAGAAAGCGCAGGCTCAGGCGTTAAAAGAAGCAAAAAAGGAGAAAGCTGCACGTGAACGGCAGAGAAAGGAGGACAAGAAAGAAGCCGTCCGTACAGCCAAATATGAAAAAAAGGAAGCGATACGGCTGGAGAAATATGAGAAGAAGGAGGCTGCTTACCGGAAGAAACATCCGGACAGCACGTCTTCCTCTCCGACAAAAAAGAAGAAACGCAAATTTCAGACACTGGAGGATTACCTGCCAGTCGAGAAGATTGCAAATGGTATCGTCTATACCACCGACCACCGTTACGTCAAGATCCTGGAGATTGAACCCATCAACTTCCTGTTAAGAAGCGCCAGAGAACAGCAGAGCATTATCTACAGCTTTATCTCTTATTTGAAAATCAGCCCTATGAAGCTCCAGATCAAGATGATCTCGAAGAAAGCGGATATCAACCGCCACCTGGAGCAGTCCGCAAAAGAGCTGGAACGGGAAGCAGATCCCAGATGCAGGGAACTCCAACGTGACTATATCCAGTTTGTCCGGCATTTAAGCTCCAGGGAGGCTGTATCACGTCGCTTTTTTCTTATCTTTGAGTATGAACCGTTCAATGTAAATCGGAAGACGGAAGAAAAAGAAATCCTGGCGGCACTGGAAACGACGGCGCAGACGGCAAAGACTTTTCTCTATCAGTGCGGCAACGATGTAGTCTCGCACAAAAATGAGGATGAGTTTACTACGGATGTACTTTATACGTTATTGAACCGGACCTTATGTACCGACATACCTCTCCCGGAACGGATCACCGAAGTATTGGGACAACGCATGGCGGAGGGTAAAGATGTGGATACCATCCATTGTAATACATTTACCGCACCGGAATCTTTGGATCTGAAGCACAGCAATTATGTACGGATTAACGGGCTTTATCATACTTACCTTATGGTTCCGTCAGACGGCTATAAGAATAAGGTCGCTCCCGGCTGGCTCTCTCTCCTCATCAACGCAGGGGAAGGAATTGATATTGACTTCTACCTGCATAAGCAGCCGAAGGATAAGATCCAGCAGCGTCTGGGACAGCAAATCCGTATCAACCGTTCCAAGATCAAGGATGCCTCGGATACCAATTCAGACTTTGACGATTTGGATTCCGCAATCCGTTCCGGTTATTTCCTAAAGGCCGGGCTTGCCAACAATGAGGATTTCTATTATATGAACCTGCTTATTACCATTACGGCATCAGACCTGGAGGAACTGCAGTGGAGGATTCAGGAAATGAAGAAACTTCTGATTTCCCAGGATATGGATCTGCGTTCCTGTTATTTTCTGCAAGAGCAAGGCTTTCTGTCCTCCCTGCCGCTGGCTTCTCTGGATAAAAAGCTTTATGAGTTGTCCAAGCGGAACGTGCTGACTACCGGAGCTGCAAGCTGTTATCCATTTACCAGCTATAGTATCTGTGATGATAGCGGAATCCTGTTCGGAGTCAATAAGCATAATAATTCGCTGGTCATTGCGGATATTTTCGATTCCAAGCAGTATAAGAACTCCAACATCTGCATCCTGGGATGTTCCGGAGCCGGAAAGACCTTTACCATGCAGACTATGGCGCTTCGGATGCGCCGGAAGAGCATTCAAGTATTTATTATTGCGCCCTTAAAGGGACATGAGTTTTATCGCGCCTGTAAGAATGTAGGCGGGGAATTTATCCAAATCTCCCCGGCCAGCCGGAGCTGTATCAACATCATGGAAATCCGGGAAGTCGATAACTCCGTCAATGAACTTCTTGACGGACCGACACTGGATGCCTCGGCGCTTGCTTCCAAGATCCAGAAGTTGCATATTTTCTTCAGCCTGCTGATCCCGGACATGAACCATGAGGAGAAACAGTTATTGGACGAAGCGTTTATTAAAACCTATGCCAGAAAAGGGATCACCCATAAGAACGAATCCCTGTTTGATCCGGAACATCCTGGCCAGTATAAGGAGATGCCAATTCTGGAGGATGTCTATGATATCCTGATGGAAAGCCGGGATACGAAACGGCTGGCGCACATCCTGAACCGCCTGGTACACGGTTCTGCTTCCTCTTTCAACCAGCAGACCAACGTAGACCTGACCAATAAGTATACAGTACTGGATATCTCAGAGCTGACCGGTTCCAGCGACCTCTTAACGGTCGGCATGTTTGTGGCGCTGGATTATGTCTGGGACAAGGCAAAGGAAAACCGGACGGAAGAAAAAGCAATCTTCGTGGATGAGGTTTGGCAGTTAATCGGCGCTTCCAGTAACCGCCTGGCTGCGGAATTTGTGCTGGAAATTGCCAAGATCATCCGCGCCTACTCAGGAGCCGGAATCTTCGCTACACAAGATCTAAATGATTTCTTTGCTCTGGATGACGGCAAATATGGAAAAGGGATCATCAATAACTGCAAGACCAAGATTATCCTGAACATGGAGGATGAGGAAGCCCAGAGGGTGAAGCACATTCTTCATCTCTCTGAAACAGAGGTCATGAACATTACACATTTTCAAAGGGGGAATGGCTTAATCTCAACCAACAACAATAACATCACCGTAGAGTTTAAAGCTTCTGCACTGGAAAAGGAACTGATCACCACCGACCGCCAAGAGCTTTTAGAGATTCTGGCACGCCAGAAACAGAAGGCAGGTTAATTCTATGGGGAAAGATTTCAATACGTGCAAAAATATATTATTTATAGTGCAGAGCTTATGGCTATGGAAGAACCGCGGCCCGCCAAAGATTTTACATGTAACTGTAAAAACACTGAGCAGTTACAAAAGCGGTATGAATAAACATCAAGGTTTTTTATGATGTTTGAGTAATTCTAAAAGAACCACCATCCGCCCAGTACAATTAAATAATCCGTAGATGAAGCAGCTGATATGGCTGCTTTTTTCTTTGCCATCTCATGAGGGAAATCTGCAAACTGTGGATTCCGTAGAGATGGCAAATTTTATTTTCAAGGAGGAACTCTATGTTACAAAAAGCAAAACACCTTACAAAGCGGCTGTCTGCATTTCTGCTGGCAGTCCTTGTCACCGCAGGCACCTGCCTCTCCGGCAGCCTCCCTGTGCATGCCGCAGACGGCACGATCCAGTACCAAGCTGGATCCCAGATTAATTATGGAAGCTATTCTACTTCCAGAATGACCTTCGACGGCAGTAATACAGCCTACTGTGTAGAGCCGTTACAGCCTACGCCCTCATCCGGAACCTATGCCTACATCCTGCTTGGCAATGACTCTCCCATCCGGAAAGCATTATATTACTTAAACGGCGGATACGGGTATGACAAGCATATCAAAAACCAGTATCTCGGCGGATGGTCTGATGATAATTCCTATGTGATCGGCCATTTGGTCGTAGCCTATATCTATGCGGGCTATGCTTCAGACAGCGGAGCCTTCCATGGCGCGCCACAGAATTATATTGATAAATCTGTGGAAATAGCAAACGCCATCAAGGGGCTTCCTGAGCCTCCGGCAACCTTCAAGGCGTTCATCGTTCCGGGCAATAACGATCAGACCTTAGTTGGAAGCTGGTATCAGGTTCCCTACGGTTACATAGAGCTTCACAAGGCTTCCGCAAATGCTGCTGTCTCTGACGGGAATGGAAATTATTCCTTAAAGGGTGCGGAATACGGCATTTATCAGGGTGAAAACATGGTCGCAAAGCTGACCACCGACCAGAACGGTTACGCCAAATCCGGCGAATTGGAATCTGGAAGCTATACGGTCAAGGAGCTGAAGTCTTCCAAAGGCTACATCATTGATGTAACGGCCCATAATGTGACGGTAGAGCCGGAAAAGACAGCTTCCTTGAATGTAACGGAAGTGCCTCAGAATAATCCGATGGTTCTGCTGCTTCAGAAGCTTGATAAAGAGCTAAAAACGGCACAGCCGCAGGGCAAAGCTTCTTTAGCGGAGGCCCAGTTCACAGTAAAATTTTATACTGAGCAGTCTGATAAAGACCCAGCTGCTGGCGGTGCAAAACCTGCACGTACCTGGATCTTCAAGACGGACTCCGAAGGGAAAGTAAAGTTTTCAAAAAATTATCTGGTATCCGGGGATGAGTTCTATACCCAGAAAGACAGGAAGACTCCCTGCCTCCCCCTTGGCACCGTAACGGTACAGGAGACAAAGGCTCCGACTGGATATCTTGCCAACGATACCGTGTTTGTACAGAAGATTACAGCAGAAGACAAAACGGAGAGCATATCCTGCTATAATTCATCTTCTGTAGAAGAACAGGTCTATCGGGGCGGCGTAAAACTCCAGAAACAGGATTTTGAGACAAAGAAGGCAGAACCCCAGGGCGGCGCCACCTTGGAAAATGCAGCATTTACCATCACGTCCTTAAATGAAAATCCTGTCATTGTTGACGGCAAAACCTATACCAAGAATCAGGTGGTTATGAGCCTGACGACAGACAGCAAAGGCTCTGTCTCCACAAAGAAAGATGCGCTTCCTTTCGGACATTACCGGGCAGATGAAACCAAGGCCCCAGAAGGCTATCTGAATGAAGGTAAGCTCTCTGTAGAATTTGACATCACAAAAAACGGCGAGATTGTAGACCTGACTTCTGAAGAGGCTGCCATATCAAACCAGGTCATCCGCGGGGATCTGGAGCTTGTCAAGGTCGCTGATGGAGAGCAGAAACGGCTTTCTGATATCCCGTTTTCTATCACCTCTGTTACAACCGGAGAAAGCCACACGATTGTTACCGACAAAAACGGTTACGCCAGCACTGCTTCCAAATGGAATAAGCACACTCACAACACCAACCAGGGGAAGACTTCCGAAGACGGAATCTGGTTTGGGACATCCAAGCCAAATGATTCCAAGGGCGCGCTTCCTTATGATACCTACACCATAGAAGAACAGCGCTGTAAAGCAAATGAGAGCATGGATCTCTTGAAGTTCGAGGTCACCATTTACAAGGATTCCGTCAGTGTGGATTTAGGGACGCTGACCGACGACAAGATTGAGATCGGCACCACCGCCCTTGATAAGAAAACCGGAACACATATGAGCAAGCCGGAAAAAAAAGTGACGCTGATTGATACTGTGGAATATTCCGGGTTAAAGAAAGGCCAGAAGTATCAGGTCATCGGCACGCTGATGGATGCAGAATCCGGAGAAGCAATCCTGATTGACGGAAAGCCTGTGACTGCTGAGACAGAATTTACGGCAAAGATGTCCTCCGGAAGTGTAGAGGTTACCTTCACGTTTGACGCAACCTCTCTGGAAGGCAAAACCACAGTCATTTTTGAGGAACTGCACCAGGGCGGACAGAAGCTGGCTATCCATGCAGATTTAAAGGATACCGACCAGCAGATCTCATTCCCGGAGATCGGCACGAAGGCGAAGGACTCCGATACCGAAGAGAACATCGCCAACGCAGACGATAAGGTACAACTTACCGATACCATTTTCTTCAAAGGGCTGGTTCCCAATCTGGAGTATGTGGCTACCGGAAGGCTGATGGATGTAGAGACAGAAGAACCACTATTAGACGGCGATACTCCTATCACCGCACAGACCACATTTACCCCGGAAGCCAGCGAAGGCACCGTAGACGTTGTGTTTGAATTTAACGGCAGCTCCCTGAAAGGGAAAAATACGGTCATCTATGAATCCGTCACCCAAGAAGAAAAAGAGGTGGGGATGCATGCAGATCCGGAGTTTAAGGATCAGCAGATGTTCTTCCCGGAGATCGGCACAAAGGCAAGCTGCCCGGAGACAGAATCCCAGATGGCACTCCCAAAGAAAGATCTGACGATAGTAGATACCGTTTCCTATCATCTGGTTCCGGGAAAGGAATATAAGCTGGCGGGAACCCTCATGGATAAAGAGAGTGGCAACCCCCTGTTGGTTGACGAAAAGCCGGTGACCTCCGAGCTTGTCTTTACGCCGGAAGAGGCAGAAGGCACGGTGGAATTGTCCTTCACATTCGACGCAAGCGCACTGAAGGGCAAAACGATTGTCGCGTTTGAATCCGTATCCTATCAGGAGAAAGAGATTGCTGTCCATGCAGACATTGAATCTACTCATCAAAGCATCTACTTCCCGGAGATTGGTACAAAGGCAAGCTGCCCGGAGACAGAATCCCAGATGGCGCCTGCGAAAAAGGAAGTAACGATTACAGATACCGTTTCCTACAAGCATCTGGCTCCGGGAAAAGAGTATAAATTAACCGGCACCCTCATGGATAAAGAGAGCGGCGAGCCCCTGCTGGTTGATAAGAAGCTTGTTACATCCGAGCTGATATTTACACCGGAAAAAGCAGATGGGACTGTAGAGTTATCCTTCACGTTCGACGCCAGTGCTCTGAAGAACAAAACGATTGTTGCTTTTGAATCACTTTCTTACAAGGGGAAAGAACTTACGGTGCATGCCGATATCGACTCCGAACCGCAAACCATTTATTTCCCGGAGATTGGCACAAAAGCCTCCTGCCCGGAAACCGGGAGCCAAATGGCGCCTGCAAAAAAAGAATTGACGATTGTAGATACCGTTACCTACCAGCGTCTGGTTCCGGGGAAGGAATACAAACTGACCGGCACCCTCATGGATCAGGAAAATGGCGAATTCCTGTTGGTTGATAGGAAACTAATTACCTCGGAGCTTGTCTTTACACCAGAAGCAAAATCGTAGAGTGTTTCCTCTCCAGAAAAAGACTGGATGCGGACGAATTTTACGATGTGGTCATCTTCGGCTATCTGTTAGCCGTACAGGAATATCTGGAAAACCCCAGGTTAACCGACAACTACGCCTTCAATACCATTGCATGGCGGAACATGAATGACTGTCTGATTAACGAATATACCTACTGGAACCGGGGGAAGCGTTCAGCAGCAACCAGCCCTTTGGATGAGGAGTATCTGTCTATTGACAGACTTCTCCCCAACCGGATGCAGCGGGCGGCGGAAACTCTGGACAACCAGAAATTGCTGGTCAAACTGCTTGCTTATATCACTCCAAAAGAGCAGGAAGTTGTCCGTCTAAAGGCAGACGGCTATACATATCAGGAGAATGCAGAAAAATGCAGGATCTCAGTCTATGGTGTGGAAAGCCGTTTCAGCCGGATGCGACAGAGACTGCGGGCACTTGCACTAATGTAGGGGAGAATTGCTATGAATGATTCACAGATACAGCGTGCAGCAGAGCTTCTGCAAAAGGAATTTGGTACAGAATGGCGGGCCATCGCCGGAATGCTCGGCACGGAGGGACTGCGGAAACGGGTAGGCAAAGAACTTACTTCCTTTATGGCATTTCCAGAACGCGGAAACGGCGGGAACAGCCACTGGAGAGGCAACTGCTCTCCGGAAGTGGTTGCTTCCATCCTGCGCTATGTCCTGGACTGCAAGCGTTATTACGGCAAGGATGTAAGCCAGTTTACCCTGATGGATCCTATGAGCGGTTCCGGAACTTCCCAGGCTGTGGCAGACCATTTCCAGGTACGGTCGTTACTTTACGACCTGAATCCTGCACCTGCTTACGGCTATGGAAACTGGAACGCGTTAAGAAATGATGTGGAGGACTCGGCCGACCTGATCTTTTTCCATCCGCCGTACCACGACATCATCAAATACAGCGGAAATATGTGGGGCAGGCCCCACCCGGATGACCTGTCGAGATGTGAGAACTATCAGGATTTCCTGGAAAAGTTAAATTACTGTATCCGGAAGTTCTTCTTTGCATTACGGAAAGACGGCAGGCTCGCGGTACTGGTGGGGGACATCCGGAAAGACGGACATTTCTACAGCATGCAGAACGACCTTATTCGCATGGGCGAATTTGAATCTTTTCTTGTAAAAGGCCAGTTCAACTGCGTATCCGATAACCGCAGGTACAAGAAACCGTTTATACCGGTCGTCACGGAGTATGTGTTGATACTTAAGAAAGCCGATTCCCTGACGGTTCTCTTTTCCTGCAGGCAGGAAGGCTGCCTGTCGGTAAGCTGTACAGACCTTCAGACCATCACCTGGCACCATCTGATCCGGATGACCATGGAAAGTATTGGCGGAACAGCCGCATTGTCGGATCTGTATGACCTGCTGCGGGATCATCCCAAAGCACGGAAGAATCCACACTATGAGGACCGCATCCGGGCAACCATCTATGAGCATCCGGACCAGTATCTCAGGACAGCCCAGGGATGCTACCGCTTAAACTATGCTGTGGCATAGAAATATAACACAATCACCCAAAGAAAGGAAGATATCTACCATGAAAAGGCACCGAAAAGAACCATTACAGAATGTCAAGAAAGCAATCGTCACCATGACCGGCACCCCGTCCCTGCCTCTCTGTATCGGAGAGCATGCATGGATCCGTACCCGTCACCAGCTCTTTACAACTTCTATGGTCTTAAAGATTATGGAAGTGGCGGAGGACGGCATAAAGTTTGAGACCTGTAATACCATTTACCATCTCAGATACGAAACCGTTTCTACGGAGAGCGGGGTGATGTGCGCTTGACAAAGATCCAAGAACTGGGAAGTAGCCTTGAAAAGCTGCTTTCCACCCTAAAGAAAAACCGGGAAATGATTTCCCTTGAAGTTCTGAGATCCCATTACCGGCAGCCTTATTATGCTCTGATTCAGCAGATCAACGGGACTGCATCTGCATTTGTGAAGGCAGTGCTTACTGACCGGCTTATCCTGAATCCGGATATTTCCATAGAAGAGCAGGCGGCTCTCATCAACCAGGTGATTGCAGACTCCGGCATGGAAAAACAGATGAGTGCCTGCATTTCCAGAACCTACAATTCAGACCAGCTTTACCAGATGGCTCTGGAACTGCGGCGGAAAATAGAATGTGCCTTATGGCCGTACATTGACCTGAAAACCTGCCTGGTGTTTGATCTGGACAATCCGGAAACAGAACCTGTTACCTATAATACTTTAACCAGACAAATTTTAAGAAACGGAGTCTGGGCGAATCAGGAATTATATCTTTGGGGCAAATTTTTATTTTACCCGAAAAGGGTTCACCCATACAAGATATCATTCAAAGAAGAAAAGGAGAAGAATGACTAATGACTATGACTACTCATATAGAACTGAAAACAACTCCACACCTGCCGGATCAGGAAATGGAGAAAATCTACCGCATACGGCAGCGTTTTTATTGGGAAACTGATTTTATTAGCCGCTGCAGGGAACGGAAACTGGAAGGAACCGGCTTATGCAACCTTCCTTATCAAACGCTTACAGAGGAGAAAAAACTTCTTGATCTGGCATATGAACTGTATAACGATATGGAAGATTCCAACACCGCCTATAATGTGACCCTGGACCTTGTCATTGACGCGATTGAACACAGGATTCAGGATAACCAGATTGTCACGGCTACGGAACCTAATGAAAATCCACGGGCGGTCATTATCATTGAGGATGGAATTGTCAGTACAGTGTTGGCTTCGGATCCGGATATCCAGATTGACATCATTGAGCTGGACCGTAATTATGCGGATTCCGAGCTTCGTACTTCTACTTATGATACTGTCCTAAAAGAGCCTGGCCTTCAAAACTGCAGCTACTCGCTGCATGTACCAGGTTATGAGCAGGAAATGGGATCGGAGGTGGATAGGTAATGGCAAATATCTGCTGTGATGATGTTTATTTCTATTCGGAATTGCATCCGGAATATCTGACTGCACTATGGGAAGACCTGGAAACATCCATCATTTTCTGCCGAAACGAAGACCTTGCATGGATCGGCAACCTGTTCCGGTTAAAAAATATCTCCACGGATGGTATCTCCTTAAGAGGAACGGTTATCTATATGGAGCGGAACGATGGCAATATTCTTCTTGGTACTTCTGCAGCATGGTCCCCGCTTTATGATGCGTACCATGCGATTGCCGAAGCCTATCAGGTGGATTTTGCCATGCAAAGCATAGAACCGGGGTGTAATATTTATATCAATACCGACCATTCCGGCCAGTATTTCCCCGACCACTATGCTGTGTCTATCGAAGACGAATCCTATCTGACGCCAGCAGATATTCCCATAGGCAGGAAACTGGAATACGGAGAACTCTTTACTACGAAGGCTGTTCTGCTGGAACGCTTTGCCGAGCTGGGATATCCTGCGAATACACTGGAAATGCTGGATACGCTTTTAGAAGATACAGGAATTGAAATTCACTGCTTTGAAGATCCTTATTCCCTGAATGATTGACAAATGAGGAGGAATGATGTATGAAGATATACATATTATGCAGCTATGGAGACGGTCTG
>Ga0137308_101969_pt1 | contig 16395 bp, 8 predicted proteins | sample Inofrocosms_June_FD_97181 | JGI IMG/M metagenome (GOLD analysis project Ga0137308, IMG submission 97181) | Mouse cecal microbial communities from Vienna, Austria - N-Acetylneuraminic and N-Acetylglucosamine D2O microcosms_June | ecosystem: Host-associated > Mammals > Digestive system > Large... | reverse complement strand
TATCCTCTAATATCGTTTTCTCGTTTTCCAACACTTCTTTATCATCGGAAATCATCTTTGCCAATTCCTTCCCCTTTGCAGATAATTTATATGTTCCATTTCCTTGTTGAACAATCAATTCATCTGCTAATGCATATTCCAAAGCCCTATTTAATGCAGGATCAAATCGAACAATAAATTCATATTGTAAATGAGAATTTAAAAATTTTATCAATTTCTCATAAAATCGGTTATCTGCCAAAGCTGACGCTATTATATGCATTTTAATTAGCGAACAGCCCCTTCTCCCACAACACTTATAAATTAATAGACAAATTATTGATACTTTATAACTGATTCTATAATTATACGGAACCGCATCCGGCTTAGCATCAAAAATAATTCCATTCTTTAACAGTTCTTCTGTATTAACCATTTCTTCACCTACTTCTAAATTGCATTGAACAATCCGCTAACCAGCTGCTAATCATATCATCTTTAAGTTCTCCAATTGAAGCATTTGGTAAATACGGAAACTCTTGCTCTAAAACATTCTGAAATTCATCCAATATCTCTGTGAATAATTTTTGATTAATAGAGCTATCCGTATTCGTCTTCGTTTTTATTTCGACCCGCCTTTTATATGTAGTCTCTAACCCAATAATTTGCTCATATAAATCCACTTGATCTTTCCTCAATTTTTCCATCAATTCAATTCCGATTACATATGATTCCATATATGTATTGACAATATCTATATAATCTTCATCATTGTCATCAATACCATTCATAACCGCTTTAATTTTTCTTTTTACATTATTGACCTTAGCATTATCACAATTTGTCCAGTCAACTTTTTTCTTTCTTAAAACAGTTAAATCAATCTTACTATCATAATCATTTCTTATAATCCTTGACAATTCAAGTTTGAAATCATCTACAACTTTTATCGTTATTGTAAAATCTTCCGATATATAATCACACTGTTTACTGTTCCTTTTCTTATATTCCAAAACTTCTTTTCTCTTTTTTTCAGCATGTTCTAATATCCGCTTGTCCTTATATTCTGGAACAACAAAATGCCATTCTCTTACATCACGTATACCAAGTCCTTTTAAAACTGGTTCGTAATCTTTACTGATAAATTTTGACACATCCTTTGTCATCTTATCACGCATATGCTCATATAATTCATCATCTGTATAAGCTTTTTCCGGACAATAGCATTGATATACTATGCCGCTTTTTGTAAAGCCTTCTATTCCGCCATCTCCTTTATATTTGGCAGGAATTTCCTGATATCCTTGTTCCTGATATCGTATCCGATAGCAAGAATTACACAACTTTTCCCATTCTTCTCCTGATGATAAATATTGTTGAATAAATTCAATCATTCAATGCCTCCAATCTTCTGTACCTTCAGAAAGCACTCCTGCCTCACTTTACATATAAAATCTTCTATATCATCTCCACGGTAATACCTATGTTACGCAACATCTATTCTCATTTTTATAAAATCTTAATTAATCACAAGTAATATTATACTCTTAACTGCGAATACTTCCCATTAAAATGCTCTCCCCATTCATACTTTGTTTTCCTCTATCAATTCATTCATCCACAATTTTCGCTAAGATTTTATAGAATAATCTTATCTAATTTCGATTACTTACACTCTCAGCTACGGATTAAAATACGTTTTCATTTATCTGTTGACATATTACTCAACTCCCAACGCCTTAAATACCGCATCCTCCACACTGTTATAAAAAATCAGATTGAAACAGCCAATCACTTCTGCTGGTACTGTACCCAGGTCAACAGCAGAAGCTATCGGTAACAATACTTTCTTTGCACCACTATCCAAGCACACCTGCAAAGTATTAGCCAATTCTTCCACTTTCATTACCGTACCGCCGATGCTGAAATCTCCCAGTACCACCGCACTGCTTATCACTGGTTTTACAAGAGCGATAGAACAGATTGCAACTACAGACGCCAGCGACAGATTCTTTGTCATACCTATTCCATTCATATCCTGAACGTCAAAAATATAGTCCTTTGTAGTCATACTGATACTTCCGCTTATACCTCTTGCGTTTGCTTTCAAGTATCTATATGCAGTGTCTACCGCTTCCTTCGCTTCTCTATCCGTTCCAAGACCAGTTTTTTCAAACTTTCCATTTCCGGCTGTCATTTGCATTTCTAACTTATATACACCAAGCATACCGGATTTACTGTGCCCTACTGTATATACATGTCCCGGTTTACTCATTCCTTCAGGAATTAACTTACTGCCTCCCTGTTCCGGAACTGGCACATATTCCTCTGAAAATGTGTCATTATCAATGTATGAGAAATTGACATCATAAAACTCCATACCACCTATTTTTTTCTGTTGTTCCTTAACTCTACGCCTCATCTCTAAAGCAAAACGTAAAATTTCTTCTACATTTTCTCTATGAAACGTTCCGTCCGGATGAATAAGTTTTACGAATCCAGATACCGTTTTCTTTACTGCTATAACATCTCTCTGATTAAGGTTATTTCCCAGTTTGAAATAATGCGTGTATGCATCCGCATAGGAAATCTTTCTAAGCTCACGCATAATCTCCGAAAAATAATCTGTAATAAATCCATAATCATTTGTGAAAAATTCCGGTCTGTACTTCGGGATCTCCCATCCCGGAATATAACAATGAATACGGTCTAAAAATGCTGTATCATTCCCCATTGCTTCCGGAAATGGCTCAAACAGGTGTGAAGTCTTTAAAATCGCATCCACACTTTGATTAATATTTCCTACAAATACCATTGAAGCGTAAGCATTCTTTTCCTCTTTTCCCCTCGCAAAAGAGCCAGATGCCATATAATCCTTCATGATTTGCACACCATCATGGTCTTTAAATTTGATTCCGGCAACCTCATCAAATGCTACACAGTCCCACATACCAACAAGTCCTATCTGCTTTGTACCCATGTTGTAAAACAGATTGGCTACTGTGGTCTGCCCCCCTGATACAAGGATACTGTTAGGACTAATCTCTTTATAGACATGAGATTTACCAGTGCCACGCGGTCCCAGTTCGACAAGATTATAATTATTTTCCACAAGCGGAATAAGTCTTGCAAGATGCAACCACTTCTCACGCTTATTAAACTGTACCGGCTCCATTCCGACACTTCTAAGAACAACATCTATCCATTCATCATCTGTGAACTTTGCTCTTGCTGCCTTTACTTCTTCAAAATCAAGACTAGGCATCTGAATTGGTGTGAGCTTATGTATCATAAACGGAGAACGATGCTTGTCTGCCTCATCATAATAGTACTCCATCTGTACAATACACCAGATACCGCCACATAATAATCTTTCATAATCCCTTACATAGCTTTCTGCTATAGGTACTTGCTTAATCCCCAGATTGGAAAACTCTGCCTCGTAAATATCCTCTCTGATGTTCAGATGCACTGATATGCGGTCAATAACTGTATAAGCGCCCCTCTCACGTAATTTTGCAATGATTTTCTGGACTTCATCCGGTCTGACATAATTCTCTGCCAGTATCCTTTTTACAGTATCAACTCCAGCCTCTATCTCATCTTCATCCAAAGATGAACAATACATACCCAGCAAATATTCCAGCACATAAACCGGAACATTTGCTCCCTCTTTTATTCTTTTTGTTAAGTCTTTGCGTACTATCTTCCCGGCAAAATTACTCTGCAATTTTGTCAAAAGTTCTGTATCGCCTTCGTATTGGAAATCACTCATGCTAACACCACCTTGTATTAAAATCCAAAATCATTCGCAAATGCTACATCCATGATAACCTCATGGCGGAACGCCTCTACATCATTGCTCTCATCATAAGCCACAAGATAATACTTTTTGCTCTTATCATACTTTTTGTTCTTGAATGTAAAACGCAAACGGAATAATCGCTTCTGCACATCCTCATCTCTCTTATCAGCAACATAGATATTTTCATTTGAAATCTTCTCATTATCCTCTGATAAGAAGAATAATTTGTACTTTGTCCCCTTTACAACATCACTTACCGGTTCAGACTGGATAAAATCAAGTGTAGTAATCAGATTGGTAATCTTCTGTACCAAACTGACAAGCATAATTTGTACGGTACGCGTTTCCACTGCACCCTTATCCATTTTTATATCAATAACCGGAACTAACATTTCTTGTGGAGAAGATCCTCCATGTACATACTTCAGTCCGGCATTTCCTTTCGCTGAAAAAACATTCGTGCTACATGAGCAGGAAATAACCTTACTATCATCATTTCCAAGCATATAGCCCAAACCAATATTCATGATACCATCATCAATTACCGGCTCTTTTGCCACAATATATCTACGTTTCTTTAACTTGCCCGGTTCTTCCGCTGTACTTATCTTATCGCTCTGTGTTACCGGAATTCTCTTATAAATGAATCCGTGGTCAGAGGTTACAATAAAACGGTATGTGTTTGCACTGCCTGAAATCTTCTGAATAAGCTCTGAAATTTCATCCACTGCCTTAGTACAAGCATCAAATACCTCATCCTCTGTATTTTCCCCGGCATTATCTATTTGGTCATGATAGATATACACAACCTGCTGTGCCGTAAAAATATCACGAAGCTCCATACCCTTTAAGCTCTTAATATCGCTATATTTTACACAACGGCTTTCAGGTACATAAGACTGTAATACTGCCTGTCTGGATGGTGTATCAACCGCAAATTTACCATCTACCAGCTCTCTAAAATCATCCGTCAACTCCAATGTCTTGTGTGGGAGCAATGCCTCCATGCCAAGCCTTGTATATGACGGCAGTACACTAAGCATAGGTTTTATAGATAAAGAATCCTTACACTTAGGGTTGTCCTGCATCCGCTTGTATAACTCACATCCCACCTCATATCGCATACCATCTGAAATGATTACTACGGTACGCTCTTTGTTGGAACGGACATATTTATCGAAAAACTCACGCTGTAATGGAATGACTGCAAGGGCATCCGGTTCCTGCAGACCAGTGTTCCATTTTGGTAACAGTTTTCCAAGGTATTCATTTGTGTAAATGTTCTCTACCAGCTCACGAAGTTCCTCGTATCCGGCTGTACTTTCCAAATGGTCATAACTTGTATAGAACTCACGATAACAGCAGTCAATAACATAATCACTGGCTACATAGTTATCAATGATTTTCTTGAAACCGACCAAAGGCTTATAACTTGCCTGACTGATTACAAAGTAAGCATTGCTGAGCATCTTGTAGACCTTTGCATACTTCCTTCCAAAATGCATTTTGGAACGCATATCACAAATCTCACAGATATTTTTACTGCCAAGTCTGGCAATCAAATCCTCTGCCAACAATCTGCCTACAACCCACTGAATGAGAATCCTGTCAATATCTGCAAAAGAGTCACAATCTATCAAATTTTCCGGTTCAAACGCTGACAATACACTTGATACATCCAATACCCCTGCTACATAAGCAGACAACCCATCATACTTATCTCGATATAGCACGTTATTCATCAGATTATCCATAAAAGCTATAATATTGCCGGATTTATAGGACACAAAACCTTTCCATCCTTTAGGCAGCTCACAGCTGATATAGCGGTCAGCATACGTTACAAACATGGAAATCAAGAACTTCTCCAATGTAGGGGATGGAGATGTAAAACCAAATTGTTGTTCTACATACTTCCAGAAGCTATCCAATAAATCATACTTTTGAAAATCAGCAATATATTTATTGTCCTCCAGCGTATCATCCGTGAATAAAACACGGATTACCTCATCAAAAGTACAGGTACGTGTTTTACATACGGCACTCATAAGTCCAATCAGGATATTTTCCTCATTGAAATTTTCAATTTCCAAATCATAAAAACGCTGTACTCTTTCCTTATTCGCAAAATATTTGATATGCTTCTCAATAATAGGCTTATATTTCTCATCAATACCTAAATCCACCGCCAAAAGGGATGCTCTATCCGCATAAAAACGCTTCGAATACAGCATAGTATCCTCTAAGTGGTTCTCTGCCACCGGCGGCTTTGGAAACGGTGCATATATCAAATAATTTGTTGTTTTATCTTCTCTCTCCAAGAAGTATTTTGTGTAGAACTGATTACCTTTTTTCAGCTTATATACCGTTGCATTTGCAAGCTCTATACCATCAATATCCTCTGCAAACTCTCCCTTTTCGTCATACCAAAAGACAAGCTTTCTGGTATCCCCGGCAAATTCCGTATTTAGCTTATCAACTATCTGCTTCAAATTTAATTCTGCCAAAACAAGCCTCACTTTCTGCCTATGCAGTTATTTATTATCACCAGGAACTCATCCCAACCTAATACAATCGTTACAATAGAACTTATTAAGCCTATAAATACAATAAAATTACTAATTGCTTTGAAAATAAAGCTTGCTTTAATTTTTCTGCTTTTGCCAGTGCTGTACAGTCCAGCCCATTGCAATACATCAACTGGTAATCCTACTATCCAACGGATTCCTTCTCCCATACAAGTAATCGGATTCCACAGTCCTTTTTTCTCTTGCTCTATTGCCCTATCCAGATTACCGATATGCCGTCTTAGCGCATCTTCACATAATCCCATTAGCTGATTAATTCTTTCATCCATACTGGAATAACCCATATTAGAGAGTGCAGTCCGAATTTCAGGCATAATATTCATAAACAGTTGATAATTTCTCCCCCGTATACCCTTTAATGGGTCAACAAATTCTTTTAGTTCGCCATCCATTCCTAATTCTTCCTGAATTTTATCCACATCTTTCATAACCGCATTATATTTTTCACTATTCATGCGCCTGGTTGTGAATACTTCATTTGCAAAATCGAAGAACGTATTATTAAAATCTACAGTAAATTCTGCTCTCTTATTGTATGATGCAATCCTTTTACGCTTAATTACATGACCTATAACTATTAAAGTTGCCACTACCACAGCCGGAATTATATGGTAAATCATAAGCCCTCCTAAATTTTTGCAAGAACCTGATACTTCTTGCCATCATTAGCAGTCTGCACCTTTTCATAGTTGACCTTAACACCATCATCCAAATCGATATCTATTCGGGATAATGCCAAGTGGCCAATTTTTTCATCATACTCCTGACACTCTTTAAGCTGTTTCTGCAACTTTTCCTTACGCTTAGTAGCTGCCGTTACCTCTCTCGCATTACTGCTGTTGTCAATCGTATCCTGCATACGGTTGATTTCACTCTCATAAATACGCTCCATGCGATGCAAGTAATCTACACGCAGATTACCAATCGTATCTGCATTGTAACGGTGCATATAAATAAGTGCTTTGAAACCATTTTGTTTTCCCGAATCAAACAACCAATATATCGGTCTTTTTCCCGCACCTGTCGCAGAAAACAATTTACAGTGTTCATCATAAAAGTTGTCAATAAAATATAGTCTTAGTCTCTCTCTTGACGAAATAGGCTTATCGCTTACTTTGCCAGAAATATAGTCTAGGTTTTCTTCGAGATACTCTTCTCCAAAAATAATTTTAACTAATCCAACAACTTTATTAACTATATCTTCTTCCAAATATTCTTCATCACTCATCAACAGAATATTATCCTTATCTGGTAAAAAGTCTTGATATTTATTTTGCTTCCACTCTCCACCAGCATAAGTAATGCCCTTATTGTTCAAGGCATATCTACCAAAAATACAACCAACAAGATACAAAATAAAGGTTTTTACGTCTCTTTCTTCATCTGCTAATCGCACTGATATTTCATTGTCTTCTACATTCGGTACAAGTTCGTCCGCTAATCCGTAAATATCTATCAATTTTTTGTTAATTGCTTCTTGATTTTGTTTAGTTTTCGCAAATATTTCTTTTTGTTCCATTTCCCATTCTAAATAGCAATCTCTTATTCGTGTTTTTTTATAATTTAAAAATGGATGCACCATAAAATCGTAACTTGTTTCAAACGCCTCTTGATTCCTCTTAACTAAAGATATGTTTTCTTTTACCATACTGATTATTTCATTCTTTTTTTCTTCATCAATAATTATCGGCAATTTATCCATATCTCCATTTTGTAATGACATAGTAGGATTCAATATACCAATAATATATTGCGTAATAGGACTTATGAATAAGCCGAGCAAATAATAATCAATTCCTGTACCATCATCAAATACCATCGGGCCTTTGTTACTATCAAACAAATGCCCTACCGGACTAAATCTAAAAGAATTTTTTGATATAGTTAATGCTGTCCATGTTATACCCTCCTTAAAGTATACATCTTTCGCACTTAAATCATAGGAACAATGATATTTCTCTGCATATTCTTTTATTTCAGCACCACCTTTATAAAAATTGACCACCAAGAAGTTATTTCCATACCAATTACAAAAATCTCCACCTTTATTGTACGGATACCACTTATATTCCGAATCAAGACATTCATCATATGAGGCTGTATTTAATGACACCTTTTCAAAATTAGGCTCCCACCAACATCTAATAAATAATTCATTTTTACCAGTTTTAGCCCCGGAGCGTGCCTTAGATATTTCTTTAAGGCTCTTACAATTCTTAAACAAATCAATAAATGTATCTGTTACCCAATATGCTACTGGCATACCGGGTATCTGGGTATATCTATCTTGTTTAGCAAAATATGTATTTTTGCCATTTAAAAACCATTCTTCTTTTACATCAATATTATCAACCGCACCTTGCTTATCAAATAATCTTTTATAATTACCGATATACGAACTTACACTAGAATTTCTAAATACAAATGCCGTTGTCCCAAAGTCAGAACCAAAAACCCCTCTACCCATGTGCGCCATAGTTACAAAAGTTGTTCTTCGTAACAAGTTTGTTCTCATTTTTTCAAAGCTAGATAAAAACATCCATACGGGTATATTTATCATTGCAACATATCCATAACTGCTACACAACTGCATTGACTTTTCCATACACACTGTACTCATATCAGCTTTTGAATTTGGATACGTTTTCTTAACAAAAGTATTCAAAGTATCATTCATTCCACCATTACTCATATATGGCGGATTTGTAACAACACAACTGTACTTCTGTGTCATAATATGTGCTTGCTTTGCTAATGTTGGTACTATCTGGTTACACTCATTGTACCACAGCATCATAACTACATTTCCCAAAGATGCCTCTGCGGTCAATTCCCACGTCTCTAAGAAACCATCATAATCACGCTTTTCTACACTAAGAATAGAACCATATTCTTTTGCATCTACAAAAATATCCAATAAATATTTCAGTGTTTCCCGGTGTTCCTCACTAAGCAAGAAATCTCCCATATCCTGTTCATACTGCAAACCATTGCTTTCTTGAATAGCACACAAATTAGGCTCTATTTCAAGAGTCAGAAATCTTCTGTTATAGGAACGTGCTTTCATCATGATTGCAAAATATGCAAGCTGAAATGCTCTATCATCTATATCCAGACCGAAAATATTATTCTCTACAATACTCTTTGCTGCATCCCTCTGACTATATCCATATCTTTCATAAATCTGCATCAACACATCAAACGCATACACCAAAATATGACCACTACCCATGCAAGGGTCAATAACCTTTATTTCCTCCGGCTTAATATTCTTATATTCTTCCCGGATGGCTCTAAGCTGTTCCGCTACATCCGCTTCCTGCTCTGCCTCATCCAAATAATATTTCCATTCATTTTTGAGGTTATTATCCTCATGTCCCTCTAACCACAGCCTGCCTACACTGTTCTCTACCATATAGCGTACAATCCAGTCCGGTGTAAACAACTGGGTCGCTGCCGGAATACGTTCCTTAGTAATCTTTACATTCTTCTTCAATAAAGCAAATGCCTCATCTTTTGGCTCTGTATTATAATACTGATACATCCATCCGATAATCTCAACCTGACCGGTAGGCCTGCCATCTTCTCCAATATTGCTGATATTGAAATCGTCTTCGTTAATATCATGTGTCAAATGATATACGATACCGTCCTGATCCGTAACAGAGACATTCAAAAGAAGCTCTGTGTAATCAGATGTCTTTTCAAAGAGTTTTGGCAGATATGTATTAAGGGCATTACACTGTTTGATGAAAAGGAAACGAAAAAGAGCATCTACCTGATTATCATTTTTCATCTGCATAATCTTTTCTGTTTCTGCCTGTGTAAATTCAAGTTCCGCATCAAGTGGAGTCGTAACCAAGTCCGGCTCCAGCTTATTCTTACTTTCTGAGGATAGCACTCTGATATGCGCTGGCATATAATCATTGACTTCCATAAAACGGATTGCAATAAGACGGTTGAACCATGTGTATGCCACTTCCTCAACCACATTTCTATATGCATCCTTATAATCAAGCTGTGACGCTTTTCTCTTAATAGCAGTCACAAGCTCTTTACGCTGTTTGATTTCCTCCCCATGAATAGCATACGGCTCTTTTGTTCCTATATCATAAAATTCTGCATCCGGTGTAGACTGGGGCAGAGCATCTTTGATACCCTCCTCCGTCACACCAAGCAGGCCTGCCTTATATGTAATATCTGCAATGAGCTTATTTCTCGCCCAGATGGAGAAATTCTTTATGGCTGCCTTATCCATACCAACACTCCTTAAAATTCAATGTTTACAATCGTATCCGCTTCCAGCTCATTCATAAGTCTGGTACGCAGTTCCTCTACATAACGGTCTACATCTTCTTTGCTTTCGATACGCCATGAAGCTGTTTTGGTCATAGATTTTACCGGTACATTCTTTGTCTTCTTTACCTTAACTTCCTTCTTGACCTCAATCTCAATCTGCTCTTTATCAACAGTACCGGTCTGCGCTGCCTGTGCCTCCAGAGCTTTCCTCATTTCCTCTGCTTTTCGCATAGCAATATCTCTATCCATCTTATCCATTTCATTCAAAAGACGGATTTTTAACGCCTCTGCTCTGTCAGCATAACTTCTAAGCACAGATACATTTGTACAAGCCTCTGCTGCTTCCTCAATCTCTCCAAACATTGTAAAGTAAGTATGATTTTTCTTCTCTTTATATTCCTTTGTGTTCAGGATCTCAAATACTCTCTTTTGAGATTCTTTTACAGAATCCATTACCGGTGCAAGCTGTTCATCCAAGATAGCCATATACACATCACTGAACTCTTTCAACAGCTCCGGCAACTTTGGAATATCCGCAAACGGCTTATCTTTTCGTATAATAGTTCTAATAGAATCAACCACGCTTTCCAGCTTTGCATCTACAATGTAGGTCTTGCTATCATCATACTTATCCAAGAACAATAACGCCTTATCAAAAATGGTTTTCTGCTCCCCGGCAAAGAACGCTTTAATAGGCTCATAGTCCTCTGTAAAATCAAACAAATCATCCTGCTTCTTTGTTACTGTCTGGTAAAACTCTAACGGTACTTGTATCTGAACAATATCGGACAGTACCTTGATACCTGCCTCAATCACTTTCTTACCCGGGTATGCCACACGCTCATAATCCTTTTTCAGCACTCTAAGCTCTGTAATGAGTTTATTGCCAAATGTCATAAAGTAATTCATTACCGCATCTTCATCATCAGACGAACTGCTTGTGTGGAATAATTCCTTAAGCACATTACGAACAACCTTTTTATCCTTATCAGCTACACGAACTCTTTCTTCCATCATCAGCTTTTCTACAAATGGTTTCTTTGTAATAAAGTTAATGATTTCTTCTGCACTCTTATTCATTTGTGATACACTTGCACCATTTACAGAAAATGATAAATCGCCACGCTTATACAATTTTGCTACAAGCCACTGTACATCATCCTCTACAAAACCATATGGTGCTTTCATAAAACGGTCTTTTACAGTCTTCATGGAAGTTTTTACGTGCATACGGCTGTTACCGGAAATGTACTGTAACACATCATCTAACGCATGGACGTTAGGCTCTGTTCCACCATCCAAGCTAAGAGTCAGCTGATTACTTGATACCAACAGCTTTCTAATATCGTCCTCACTGGCAGCATAGTCAATGTAATCCAGCTTATGATATACAGTCTTCACAAGTCTCCCCAGAGCTTCGCATATTCTTGTGGATACCTCTTTAGCGTTAATCTGCGCTCTATCTCCATTTACATAGATTACAGCATCCTTTAATGATTCAGTCAGGAACAACTTAGCATTGCTGTTACGCTCACGCATTTCCAGTCTCTTAGCTTCCTTAATACTCTCATACTTTGATAATGCGGATGAGGTATTGAGACGTAAAAACTTCTCAATCTTTAAGTATCTCTGGATTTCATCCATAAATGCCCGATCATCAGGTAATACTACTAATACCTCTCTGCCCTGACCGGAAATCATTCTAAGGGTAGTTTCATCTGTACCATAATCAGAAGCCGGTGTAAGGATATGCACACCTATGTCATAACTCTGTGTAGATTTATAAGGTCTGTCATCCACAACCTGATTGAAGCTGAATGAGTATCTGCCGTTAAATGCCGGATACTTATACTTCTTGTCTGTAAAAATATCCTCAAAAATCATTTCAGATACTTTGTTGATAACCTCTGCCATTTCTACACTCTGACTTTCAATTTCTCTATTGATTTCCTGCTCCTCATCAGTAAGGAACACATAAATATCTCCATTTTTCTGTACAAGATTTTGGCGCATAAGTACCTTTAATGCATCTTCCACTCTCTCCTTCAATGCAATACGGTCATTATCCACATCATACGCCATAAGGCTAGTGATATTATCCACATTTGCCACTACTACCTTATCCACGTACTTAATCATGAATAGTACTTTCAATACATCTACGGCAAATACCTTGTCCTTATGTTCCAGGTTAATTATATCATTATCATAGGCACGAATAATTACTCCCCGATGGCTATGGTCTAAGAAGTTTTCCAGTGCATCATAAAAAGCATAGAATGGAATGATCGCACCCATTTCACAATCCTTATAATCAACAGCAGATTCCTTAAACATAGCAAGCATGGAGCGCTCGCCCTCTGATAAGTGCTTACCGGATGCTCCGTGTGTACGGATGGATGTTAATACGCTTGCAAGCAAATTAAACTGGTATGGAATAAATGGATATACCAACGCAAAATCATTCTCATCTGCATACAATTTTTTCTCTACACCATCATTGAATGTAATGAGATTTTTAATAATAGTGGTCTTCTGACCGTATAATAAACGTAAGATCTGTGCAGAGGTATCATTCTTTTCCAAGATTCTCTTTTTGATAACCTCATCAACATTTGCTGATGATAAGGAAAGTCTGGTATCAAAACGTCCCTGAATTTTGGAGAAGTCATTACCCTTAACCTTTGTTACTGAATCAATGTCCTGCTGACTGGTTACGATAACCCAAGCCTTACCCATACATTCCTTACCCAGTTCCTCCGTCACTGTCTGTAAGTTCAGCATGAGCTTAGAATCTTCTCCGATATACTGACCAATTTCATCCACCAAGAATACTACATGATGGTTATTGCCCTTGCGCTCAATAAATGCTTTTACTCTCTTTGCGAAATCTTCAATGCTAATCTGGTATGGCTCTGATGCCTTTTCGCACCAGTTACGTGCTGCCGCCTCACTCATGAAATCCATAGCAGTTAATACATCTACTACATCATCCTGAATGAAATCGAAGTCCTGTCTGGAATCTTCCCATGCATCCCCATACACTTCCTCAAATTTTTCCTTGAACTCTGCAAAACGTCCTTCCTCTGTCAGTCTTCTTTCCAAATCTGCAAGGAATGGCATAGCTCCACAGAAGCCCTGCATTTCATTAAACACCTTTAAGAATACATTTACGATTGCATCTTTGTTCTGCTTACTGTTACTGTCACTTTTAGAGTCAATATTAAACAGTACAACATCTGTACTTGTGTCAGCAGCCAGCTTCATATCAGCAATCACCATCTGGTCTACAATCTTGGGCTTGCCTCCGGCAAGTCTATCATCTGCGAAAAAATCTATTGCCTTTCTATCGCCTACGGATTTATTTGCAAGCAAGTAAGATAAGATTTTTAAGAAGTGAGATTTACCGCTTCCAAAGAAACCGGAAATCCATACACCCATCTTAGGTGTGTTTCCGACAATCCCTTTTTTATATGTGGAAAAGAATTCTGCAAAATGTTTCTGCAATTCTCTTGTCACTACATATTCATCTAATTCCTGCGCTACATTTTCTTCTTCACTCTGACCGACAATAATTACACCCTGAATATCACGGTCAATCTGTTTCTCAAACATTTCTTTAATAAACATACTCTTGTCCTTCCTATCGTACCAAACGAAACGCTCGGTAATAATTGTCTTCCGGATACTCATTAAATATAATAAGTTCCTGTTCGGTGTATGTACCCGGATAGAATAAAACCATAGGTACACTGGCAAATGCTTGTGGCATATTATAGAGAATTTTATTGAATACTTCCGGTGCTTGAAGCAGTGGGAAGCACTTACCTACTCCCGCCAAAAACACTACTGCATTTTCTGGTGTATTTTCTGCAATATGCTGTACAATCAAATTTTCCTTGTCCGTAATTTTAAGTGTATGTTGGATTGCATCCTGAACCTTTTTTATTCCACGTTTTTCTTCCTGCGCATAGCATTTTTCCATAAAGTTCTTCTTTTGCAGATGGTCTATAATCAAATCATATAAATCAAATACCACCAGCTCAAATCCATCTGTGCTTTTAAGGTTTTTATTTTTCAGATACTCAATACGTTCTCGGACAATAAGCTCATCTTTAGGGTCATAATCAAATACCCAATAATTTACCTCATTCGCTTTTCCCTTTGTCTGCCGGAATGATGGTTTTCTGATGGATGCCTCCATCTGGTCTAATCGCTCTGCTATATTTGCCATCATCTTACCCCCGAAAGTGCTCTTACAATCTGCTTCATGTCATTATCAATAAGCCAACGCTCCATATCCGGCTCCAAGATAGGCTTATAGATTTTTCTGACATCCTTACCCTTATCTGTGACACCTGCCTCATAAAGATAAGTCTTATAGTTTCTTGATAATTTACCAAGAGTCGTTTCCGACCATCCAGCCATTTTTTCACACTGTAACTGCTTGTCCTTAAAGAAAATATTCAAGTCGCTTTGCGTATATTCATTGCTACCGATTATCATTTTTTCTCTTATGACTTCATACACAAAATCAAAAAACAAAGTGTCATTAACCATCATTGCAGCCAGTGCAAACAGCTTTTGTGTAGCCACATCCCCATTCATAAAAATTGGGTAAAAACTATCGCCTAATGCCTTAATTCTTGCCGTAACAGCATTGTATGTTAGTAATGCTCTTTCCGGTGTAACTGATGCAAATATGTTTTCGGTTTTGCATAACTCTCTGATTTCTTCAAAGGTCTTTCCTTCAGAACGTAACTTAACCTCATTCCGAAATTCCATAAACCAAAAAGAATGCTTTGTAGCTCCAGCGCTATACTCTTTTCTTTCCATTGTGCATATACACCTTTCCATTATGATCCTATACCTTTATCTGTCCCATTAACCGGACTCGGTAATACATCCAGTATTTCATCAACAGTACAATTCAATTTTCTGCAAATTTTCACTATGACATCCATTGATACATTTTCATTATGTGAAAGCTTTGCAAGAGTTCCTTCACTGATACCAACCAACTTACGAAACTCTGTTTTTTTCATTCCTTTATCAATCAGCAATTTAAATAATTTGTTATAACAAACGTCCACTTTTCTTCTCCTCTATTATCTATGTGAATCTGTAAATGTTCATTGTTCTTTTAATATGAATGGACTTCATAATTCATTATTCCATCAATCCATCCGGCATCCAATTCCGTTACCCTGCCTGATGCCCAATTATTTGTACTTCGTTTATCCAACCAGTGTAGCCAACAGCACTCCACTTCATAAATCATTGCAAAATACAAAGGACACTGAAACTTACTTTTCTGTACATAATCCTTTAGCTTTTTCAAATCATCTTTCACCCAATCCGCTGTACTCTGTGCCGTTTCACTTGTAAACTTCAATTCAAATAATGCAACAACATCTTCTTCCCGGATGGAAGCGTACAGACTATTTTCCTCATACTCATCTCTTAGCTGCGCAATGATTATGTCTGGTTTCTTTTTTATACCGGGAAAGCATTTCTCTGTATATATTCTTAAATCATTTTCCTTTAGAATTGCTGACAGCTTTCTCCGCAAGTGATAACAGAGTGCCATTTTCAAACAGTCTTCATTGATAATATACCCTTCACTAAAATCTCTTGGTATGTTCTTCATCCATATTTCTTTTATTGCTTTGCCGATTTTTATGCTGATTTCTTTACTTATCATTGGAATTTCCTTCAATTTAT
>Ga0137308_101968_pt1 | contig 16401 bp, 20 predicted proteins | sample Inofrocosms_June_FD_97181 | JGI IMG/M metagenome (GOLD analysis project Ga0137308, IMG submission 97181) | Mouse cecal microbial communities from Vienna, Austria - N-Acetylneuraminic and N-Acetylglucosamine D2O microcosms_June | ecosystem: Host-associated > Mammals > Digestive system > Large... | reverse complement strand
GTCCGCCAGGTCGATCTTCCGCTTGTGCATGTCGTCCAGCATGGTCTTGACCTCCGGCGTGATCTGCGTGCCGTAGAGCCCGTCCGCGTGTCCGAACAGCCCCACGGAGATGACGATGTTGCCCTTCAAGGTCAATTCCTCCTGGACCCGGACGAAATCGTCCTTGAAGCGCGTGCTCCCGCACAGCGTGACTACCGGATAGCTGCCTGCCATGTTCCGTCCCTCCCTTGTGTCAGAATGTCCAGCACCTTCCCCAGGTCCATCTCCGCCAGCACGAAATCTGCCTCCGGCGCGGGCTCGTCGGGGGAGAGGTTGGAGCGGATATAGACCGTATCCAGCCCCGCCTCCCGGGCCCCCTGGATGTCGCATATGCCGTCGTTGCCCACCATCACTGCGCCCTCCGGGGAGAGGCCATAGGTTTGGAAAAGCACCTCAAAAAACCGCCTGTCCGGCTTTTTCATCCCGTAGTCCGAGGACAGGCAGATACCGTCAAAACAGTCCGTGAGCCCCAGCTCATCCAGCTCCGTCCGGGTAAAGAGGGCCTGGGCGTTGGAGAGGAGGTACACCCCCCGCCCCTGGGCCCGCAGGGTGTGCAGGAGCTCCTTCGCCCCCGGGTAGAGGCGGATATAGTCCGTCGACAGCGCCCGGAACCGCCGCCCGGCCTCCGCGGAGCGCTCCCCTCCGCCTCCGCCACAGCCCGGAAATAGGCGTCCCGCAGTTCCTTCGGGCGGTAGACGGCCCCCCGGGCGCTGTAGTGCGCCGCCAACGCCTCCCAGACCTGGGGGGCGTTTTCATCGGTGTGGATGTCCACCAGCGTGCCGTAGAGGTCAAAGATGCAGGTCCTGTACCCCGTCATTTCTTCACGTACCGCATCCGGGTCTCATAGGGCCGCAGGTCCCCGGCGGGGTCCGGGTAATTACCCAGCAGGACCTCCGCCCCCCGGAACCGCTCCGGGCACACGTCCGGCAGCGTCTCCGCCGTGAAATTGCAGACCACCAGCAGCACTTCGCGCTCCGTCTCCCGGACGTAGGCGAAGCGCTGTTCGTCCTCCGCCTCCAGGAGCTGGAAGTCCCCGTCCCGGAAGACGGGGTACGCCTTCCGCAGGGCGATGAGCTTCTGGTAGAAGTAAAAAACGGAATCCGGGTCCGCCAGAGCGGCCACAGCGTTAATCTCGGTGTAGTTGGGGTTCACCGGAAGCCAGGGCTCTCCGGTGGTGAACCCGGCGTTGGGCCCCGCAGACCACTGCATGGGGGTGCGGGCGTTGTCCCGGCCCCGGGCGTAGATGGCGGAGAGGATGTCCTCCTCAGCGCGGCCCTGTTCCAGCTGCTCCCGGTAGGCGTTTTTGATCTCCAGGTCGTCGTACTGCTCAATGGGCAGGCGGATGTTGGTCATGCCCAGCTCCTCGCCTTGGTAGATGTAGGGGGTGCCCTGCATCCCGTGGCACATGGCGGCAAGCATCTTCGCCGATTCCACCCGGTACTTCCCGTCATCCCCCCAGCGGGAGACGGTCCGGGGCAGGTCGTGGTTGTTGAGGAAGAGGCTGTTCCAGCCCTCCCCCCGCAGGCCGTTCTGCCACCGCTCATAGCATTTTTTCAGCTTCACCAGGGACAGGGGGATGGGCTCCCACTTGCTCTTCTGGTCCAGGGTGGTGTGCTCGAACTGGAAGATCATGCTCAGCTCACTGCCGTCCGGGTTGGCGTAGCGCTTTGCCGTCTCCACATCGGCGCTCCAGGCCTCGCCCACGGTGACCAGGGTGTCCTCCCGGAACGCCTCCCGCCGGAGCTCCCGGATATATTCGTGGAGATGGGGGCCGTTGAAGGTGATCTTCTCGTCCGGCGTCTTGCCGATGTTGTCGATCACATCCAGCCGGAAGCCCTCCACCCCCTTGTCCACCCAGAAGCGGATCATGTCGTAGAGCTCCCGGCGCAGGGCGGGGTTCTCCCAGTTCAGGTCCGGCTGCCAGGGGGAGAACATGTTGAAATACCACTGCCCGGTCTCCGGCACCCAGGTCCAGGCCGGACCGCCGAAGGTGGCGGTCATGTCGTTGGGCGGCGTGTCCGGCGTGCCGTCCCGCCAGATGTAGTAGTCATGACAGGGGCTCTCCCGGTCCGCCTTGGCCGCGAGGAACCAGGGGTGCCGGTCCGAGCTGTGGTTGAGCACCAGGTCCATGATGATGCTGATGCCCCGCTCCCGGGCCCGGGCGATGAGCTCCTCCATGTCCTCCATAGTGCCGAACCGGGGGTCGACGCCCCGGTAGTCGGAGATGTCGTAGCCGTTGTCCTTCTGGGGCGAGGCGTATACCGGCGAGAGCCAGATGCCGTCCACTCCCAGCTTTTCCAGGTAGTCCAGCCGCCCGATGACCCCCTGCAGGTCGCCGAAGCCGTCGCCGTCCGTGTCCTGAAAGCTCTTGGGATAGACCTGGTAGAATACGGCAGACTTCCACCAGTCCTTTTTTGTCTTATCCAGCATGATCGGTGTCCTCCCTCTCGATCTCTTCCAATTTTTCGCAGACCCGCAGCAGCTCCCCTACGCTCCACGCCTGGGCGAAGCACCCCCTCGACGCGCCAGGGACGCCGCCGTCATAGATTTCCGGCAGCTGCCCCACGCAGCCCTCCCGGAGCATGGCCTCCATGCCCCCAGCTGCTCCCGGACGGTCCGGGCGGCCTCGGGGGCGTTCCCCCGGGTCTTGAGGTACGCCAGATAGTACGCCCCCAGGGGGAAGGGGGCGGGGACCGCCCAGATCTGATTGCACCGCAGCTGGGCATCCGCCGCCGTGCCGGAGACCACGTCCTTCAAATATCCCTTATCCTCCATCCAGAACGCCCGGCTGAAGCTCTCCCAAACCTGCTCTGCCAGGTCCATAATACTCCCTGCCGTCCGCCGCTGTCAAGGCCGAGAGCTCCTCCATCATCCGCAGGGCGTTGTACCAGTGGGCGTTGATCTCCACGGGCTTGCCGTGGCGGGGGGCAGATGGCCCTCCGCGCAGACGTCCATCCATGTCACCTGGTCCAGCCCCTCCCCCGCGGAGATGAGCCGTCCGGCTCCATGCGGATGGCGTGGCGGGTCCCCCGGCGGTAGGCGGCGATAATGCGCTCCATGACCGGCCAGGCCCTGCGGACGAAACCGGCGTCCCCGGTCCTGCCGTAGTATATCCACACGCAGTGGAGCAGCAGAAGGGCCGCGTCCGCGGTGTTGTAGCGGGGCTCCTCCCCGCCCTCGGGAAAGAGGCTGGGGACCAGGCCGTCCCGCCCTCCAGGGAGAAGACGATCTCCAGGGTCCTCCCCGTCTTCCCCGGACCGATGGTCCGCCGGATCTCACAGCAGGAGGCGGCGCGTCGTCCGCGAAGGTTTGAGTGGAGAGAAACACCTGCTCCTCCCCCACCGTCAGCGCCTCCGAGAGGCGGTGGACCAACGTCCAGCGGTCATTGGGGGCGGTGCGGGCCGCTGCCAGCACCCCCTGGTCGCAGCGGGTCACGGAGAACGCCGCTGAGACCGAGAGATAGCCTCCCGGGCCGTTGGTCAGGAGGCAGCAGCGCTCCTGGGCCCGGTCCAGGGTGGTCGTGTCCTGTTTGCCGAATACAAATTTCATGCGACACCCAGGACGCTCCCGCCGTCGAAGAGGGTGCAGCCGTTGCCGAAGCAGAAGGCGGGCAGGTACCAGGAGCTGGTGAAGGGGAAGCTCACCGCGCCCTTTTCCAGCATGGCGTCCAGGCTCCCCGCGTCCTCCTCGCTGAAGACCCGCTTGTCGTAGTACATGTACCAGGTGTTGGTGGTAAAGGGCACGCCGTAGAGGAAGCCGTCCATCAGTCCCGGTACGCCTCCTTCTTCCGGGCCCTGCGGGAGAACAAGCTGGATGCCCGCCGGGACCTGGCGGGCTACGCCCTGCGTTTGTCCGAGTGCCTGGACAGGCACCTGCCCCGCCTGCTGGACCGGGGCTGCACCGCCGTCATCTGCTCCCACGACATCCTGGCCCATATGGTCCTCATCCACTGCGGGGAGCTGGGCATCGCCGTGCCGGAGCGGCTGAGCGTCATCGGCTTTGACGACATCTCCCTGTGCCGGTATACCACTCCCTCCCTCTCCACCATCCTGCAGGACCGGACCGAGCTGGGCAAGAGCGCCTTCTACGCCCTCTCCTGCCAATTGGCCCAGACGCCCATCAGTATGCTTTTGCTCCATGCGGAGCTCATCGAGCGGGACTCCATCGGCCCCGTATCCTGAAAATTTTACAAAAAATCCCCAGCGGTAAAATCAACTCCTTCGCAAATACTAGCACAGCGCGAATGGCGCGCAAGTTTGGAAGGAGGATGATTCGATGAAAAAAGCAGTCATGATCGCGGCAGTCCTGGCGCTGGTGCTGGTCCTGGCGGCCTGCGGCAGCCGGGATAACAACGGCGATGACAATCAGACCAACTCCGGCACCAACGCCGGCGACGGCCTCAACAACGGCTCCACCGGCTCCGGCGGCAATACCGGTACCAATGGTACCACTGGTACCGGCGGCATCACCGGGAGCGGCACCAATGGTACCACCGGTACGAACGGAACCACCGGAAACGGCACCAACGGCACAAACGGAACCACCGGTACCAATGGCACGACCGGTACCAGCCGCAGCGGGCTGGACCGTGCGGCCCGGGACGTGGGCCAGGGGGCCCGGAATGCGGTCAACGATGTCCGCAACGCAGTAGACGATGTATTCGACGGCGGTGCGAACCGGACCAGCTTCCAGCGGATGCTGGACAACGCCCGGGTCCACGACACAGACGGTATCCTCACCGACGGCGAGAACAGCCGCTGGTAATACACCTCTTCAGGCCGCGAAGGGTCCTATGGACTTTTCGCGGCCTGTTTTATCGGCTCTTGACAATCTTCCCGGCCCGTGCTATTATTATGCTACACGATATATCGAAACGCATAATAAAAGGAGGCGGTACCGGTGGCGGAACAGGGGCCCATGACGGAGGCCATGTACTATATCCTGCTGGCGCTGCTGCGGCCGGGGCACGGGTACGGCATGATGCAGCGCATCCGGGAGCTCAGCGGCGGGAGGCTGGTGATGGGGCCGGGGACGCTGTACGGGGTGCTCAGCCGGATGAACAGGGAAGGGCTCATCGTCCTCACCGGAGAGGACGGGAGGCGGAAGAACTATGCCATCACGGAGGCGGGGAAAAACGCCCTTCTTTTGGAGTACCGGCGGTTAAAGCAGCTGGTGGAGGACGGGGCGATATTAGAGGAGGGAGACATATGAAGCGGGTCAAGTACAAATTCCACCCGGAGACCTACGAGCTGGGGGAGAATGAAAAATTTTACAGTGATATGGAGGCCAAGGGCTGGCGGCTGGTGAAGCGGGGCGGCTATTTGAGCAAGTTTGTACCCGTGGAGCCCAGCAGGGCGCGGTACCGGGTGGAGGTGTCCGCGCCGGGATTCCTGGAGGAGGCCAATATGAGCGAGGCGCAGCTGGCGGTGTTCGCGGACTGCGGCTGGGAGTATGTGACGGACCGGGGACTGCTATACATCTTCCGGGCCCCGGAGGGCAGCGACGCGCCGGAGTTCTATGGGGACCCGAGACAGCAGGCGGCGACGCTGCGGAATATGCGGACCGGCTTATGGGCGTGGCTTCCTGTTGCTGCTTTGATTTGGGCTCCGCTCATGCTGATGTCCCTCTCTATGAAGGGAGGCCCGAGTCAGGTCTGGGCGGATGTGCAGAAGAGCTGGGTGGTCAATACGGCGGGGGTGCTGTGGTTTGGTGTGTTTCTGGTGTGGGCGCTCTATCATTTCCTGCGGGAGGCGTGGTCTGTTACAAGGACTTACCGCAGGCTGCGGAAGGGCATCCCTCTGGACCACGCGCCGAAAAAGAGGCGGCTTGTCCACAGGGCGGTCAACGGGACTTTGATTGCGGCTGAGATTTTGTGCCTTCTGCTGATGGGGGTGCAGATTCTGGAGCTGCGGCCCAGGGAGCTGCCGGAGGAGCCGGATGGGCCGTATATCGTTCTTGCGGACCTGGGAAAAACGGGGCCCCGAACGGTGTCCTTTACGGATCAGGAGAGTGAGCTGAGCCACGGCCGCAGCCTCATGGCCGAGTACTGGGAAACTGCGGAGTATAAGGAGGATTCTACGCTTCTCCGGCAGGATGTCTACCGGCTGGGCAGTGCGGAGAAGGCGATGGAGTTTGCGCGGACGCTGATGGTGGATTCGACTTTCGGGCAGTCTGAGGAAGCGTTTGAGCCCATCGAAATTCCGGGGCTGGATGGCGCTTGGGCGGCAGACAGGTTGGAGGTCGTGGCTGTCAAGGGGAGGTATGCGGCGTATATTACCTACATTGGGGGGAATGAGTGGGACCCGATGGGCATTTTGAACGCTGTGGCGGAGAGGTGGGGTTAAATAGATTTGGTGGTCAGATAATGGTCTGAGGGAGATGTCCCGCCGAGGGCGGCGGGGCCCACAGTATAGTGCAGTGCAGTATGGGATTATGGGAGCAAAAAAGCAGTCTCGCCCGCACCGTGCCGGAGGCCCGGTAGTCTCTCCGAAGAATCGCGCTTCTAGGAGGCGAACCCAACGATAGGCACCGAAGGGCTAGGGAGTGGTGGCGGCGCAGGGCCTGTCATCGGCCCAGGGCAGGAATTGGGAAAAACGAGACAAACAGGTCGTAGCGTAAACAAAAACCAAATAGATAAAGGGGTCCGGACCATTGGTCCGGCGGTTTTTTGGTGACTTTTTGTCCGTACAAAAAGTCACCGGGGGTCCGGGGGCGAGGAGCCCCCGGGGCTGACAGGTCTGATAGGCACTATCGAAAAAAGGGGTTGACAAACGTCTACCTCTCTGCTATCCTGAAGGTAGACATCCGTATACCAATCAAGAAGGAGGAAGCAGAGCGATGAAAACGAACCTCTCTGACAGCGAGTGGACGCTGATGAACTGCCTGTGGGAGAAGCATCCGATGACGATCACAGAGCTGACGGCGGCTCTGCGGCCCAAGACCGGGTGGGGGAAGAATACCGTTATCACCATGCTTGCCCGGCTGGAGGCCAAGGGCGCAGTCTCCCACACCTCCGGGGAGCGGGCCAAGCTGTACGCGCCCCTTCTGGACCGCCGGGACGCGGCCCGGGAGGAGACAAAGAGCTTTTTGGGGAAGGTCTACGGCGGGAGCCTGGGGCTGATGATGAGCGCCATGGTGGAGAGCCGGGAGCTGACGGAGGCGGATCTGGCGGAGCTGACCGCCATCCTGGAACAGGCGGGAGGGGAGAAGAAATGAAGGATATCCTGCTGACCTCCTCGGTGCTGATCGCGGCGCTGCTCCTGCTGCGGAGGGTGTTCCGGGACACGGTCTCCCAGCGGGTGCAGTACGGGCTGTGGGCACTGGTGCTGGTGCGGCTGCTGGTGCCGGCGACGCTCCCGGCGGCGGACTTCAGTGTGCTGAGCGTGTCCGGGCCGGTCCGGACCCAGATCGAGCCCCACCGCCCCGCGCCGGAGACGCCCGTCCGAACGCCGGACGCCTCCCCGAGGGCGGAGGCTCCTGCCGCCGCAGAACGCCCCGCCTCCCCCGCGCCGGAGGCGGCGAAATCCGCCGCACCAACGGTCCGGGAGGTCCTGCCTCTGGTCTGGAAAACCGGCATGGCGGTCATGGCCTGCTGGGTGGCGGGGACGAACCTCAGATTCTGGGGGCTGCTGAGGAGAAGACGGAGGCCCCTCCCGGTGGAGGGATGCCGGTACCGGGTGTTCTTAGTAGAGGAGGGGCTGGCCTCGCCGTGCCTCTTCGGGCTGTGGAGGCCCGCTGTCTACCTGACCCCCGCCGCACTGGCCTCCCAGGCGTCCCTGGGACACGTCCTGGCCCACGAGGAGACCCATGCCCGGCATCTGGACCCCCTGTGGTCCCTGCTGAGGTGCCTGTGCCTGGTGGTGTACTGGTTCGACCCGCTGGTGTGGTGGGCGGCGAGCGCCTCCCGGGCGGACTGCGAGCTGGCCTGCGACGAGGGGACTCTTGCCCGGCTGGGGGAGGCCGAGCGCGTGCCCTACGGAAAGACCCTGCTGTCCCTGATCCCGGTGAAGCGGGAGCCGGGCAGGCCCCTGCTGGCCGCCACCACCATGACCGCCGGAAAGAAACAGCTCAAGGAGCGGATAGAGCGCATCGCGGAACACAAGCGGGCCGGGGTGCTGTCCCTGTGCGTGCTCCTGGTGCTGGTGACAGCGGCCTGCGCGGCTACGTTCACGGGGGGCGGGGAGGCTTCCGCGCCTGCGCCTGGACCCTCGACGGCCCCCGTAACAGCGCCTAAGCCGTCCGCCGCGCCGGAAGTGATCGGCCGGGAGCCGGTGCTGTCCATCCCCCTGACGGACCTGGAGCCCTACGCGGTGGAGGACGACCGCATCACGGCGGAGGACTTCCGCCCCGGCACCCTGGAGCCGGACACCGTATCCGTGGACACCATGGGGGAGGTGCTGGTGGACAAGACCCTCTCCGACGGCACCCGGATCGTCTGCTTCTGGGACCCGGACCCGGAAAACCAGTACTCCAAGTACTGGGCCATACGGGATGGGGATACCCTCCTGCGGTTCTACAAGGAGGAATCCGGCTATGACCGCGACTACGATGTGGGGGAGTATACCGGACTCTTCGATCATGACGGCTTTATCCTCTACGCTCCCCGGGGCGGGGCCTATTTCGCCATCGACTACTGGTATCTGGACGATGACGGAGTGCCCCGGATGCTGGCGGACTGCTCCAACCGGGTCATCCGGGCCGACTGGAACGGCGACGGGGAGGACGACCTCATGTGGTTCTACCACGACAGCCCCTACCTCTACTTCCGGCGGGACGGGGTGCTGTACCTCGCCGGTGTCCTCGGGCTGGTGGAGGACGCCTGGCCGGAGGCTCAGTTTCTGGGCTACGGTATGCCGGAGGACGACAGCGGGAGCTATATCGAAATTTCCGGCTATGTGGACGTGCCCAGCGAGGTGACGGCGGATAGCGTTTCGCCCGTGCTCGCGCCCAGGGAGATATACTTCCAGGGGGGCTATATGAACGTCTATAAGCCCCTGGAGCCCGCCGTGACGGACCGCGTCTATGACAGCATCGAGGCCCCGGAGGAGGTCCGGGAGACTGCCAAGCGCATCGCCGGGGAGGAGTTCGACCGCTGGCTGGAGGAGGGTATCCCAGGCGATGTGGACGACTGGCGCATCTCCCGTCTGGAGCGGGTGGAGACGCCGGAGGTCAGCGACAGCCGGAGGCCCCTGGAGGTGGAGTGCTACCGCCTGGACTACGAGTTCCACGCCGCCGCCCCTGGGGATGTGGTGATGGCCGGAGGCGTCACGGTCTACGAGGACGGTTGGTTCAACGGCTTCAGTCATCCCTACACCTGGCTCCTCTTCCAGGTGAAGGACGGCAAGCGGGAGCTGTTGGATGCCGGCATGGTCTGCGACACCTCCCCGGAGAGCGTCGCTTTCAAGGCAGAGTACGCCTGGGCGCTGACGAAGGCCGGGGTGCTGGCGGCGTCGGAGCTGGAGAGCGAGGCGCTGTATCTGGACTTCTGCTATATGCCGGTACGGTTTTTGAACGGCCTGGCCTACCGGCCCTCCGGGGAGCAGACCGCCGCCCTGGAGAAGCTGGCAAGCTTTGTCCACAACGCCGTTGTCCCGGAGGAGTATGCAAGCGAGTATCCCAACGCTATGGAGGCGCTGGGGTATGCCGTGGAGACCGGGGAGCTCACAGGCGCCGCCAAGGCCCTCTATGAGCGGCTTCCGGCGGAGGACGAGGGCCCGGCCATTCCCCGCTACACGGAGGAGCGCGCCCCTGGCGGCACAGGGGGAAGCGGGCTCATATCCCCCCTGCCTCCCGCGACGCCCGGCAGTCTCACGATCGACCCGCTGGACTACGGCATCACGCCCGAGATGCTGTCCCTGGAGGAGGACCCCCATTGGGATGAGATGGGGGTCGGGGCGCTGTGCGCCTACTACCTCAACAGCGACGGGGCCGGGGCGGAGGGCTCGTCGGATGCCCTCTACCGCGTGTTCCTGTCCACTCCGGAGGAGGTGCTGGCCCATTTGGAGGCCATCGGGGACCAGGCGGCTCCCAGCGGGAGCGGTCTCACCGCCGCTGCGCAGCTCTGCCGGGCCATCGCCTCGGCGGACGTGTTCTGGTATGACTGTGACCCGGCGTTCGCGGACGTGATGGAGCAGTGCCGGAAGGAGTACTCCAGCGGCCCGGTGTCCGAACTCCTGGACGCCATCGAGCGGGAGCACCAAAGCGCCATGGCCCGGAGTCAGATGAAACCTTAAATTTTCACTCAAAACGAAAATTCCCCCTTGACAAACCGGGAAACGCCTGCTATAATCACGAGTGTTCTGCGGGCGTAGCTCATCTGGTAGAGCGCCACCTTGCCAAGGTGGAGGTAGCGGGTTCGAGCCCCGTCGCCCGCTCCATAGTTTGACGTCACATTTGATACAAGTTCATTCAACAGCTGTGAACAGGAACCCCTAGATACAGGGGTTCCTGTTGCTTTAAGGACTAATCCGGTAGTGGGGACCCGCCCGCGTGAAAGTGCGAGGGTTGGTTCCCGCTTTTGGTTTTCTTTCCATCTTTACGCGAAACTTATTTTGCGCCGCGCCGCTTTTTCCGAAATTCCGCTCGGTTTTTTGACGCGCAGAGTGAGGACCCTGCCCCACAGCAGGGTCCTCCCTTTTTGCGGACTGTGTTCGATCTTACGGGAGGTCCCCGCCGGGGACGAGGTCCTTTTTCAGCTCCTCCAGCCATGCCCCGATGGCCTGCGCCAGCAGGAGCTGCTGGCGCAGGACGGCCATGCCGGCGGGCGGGACCTCCGGCGCGTCCTCCTTTTCCCGGAGGTTCTCCTCCAGATAGGCCCTCAGCTCCCCCACGCGGTCCCCGATTTCCGGCTGGAAGCGGCGGAGATCTCCGTGGAGGTCTCCTGTGATATAAACTTCCATTATGATCCTCCCCGTCAGTTCAGGCTTTTGTCAACCTCCAGCCCTGGATAGCGGAACTTGACCCGGATGGTCTCAGCGTCCAGGACGGTGACCTGCTCCACAAATTTGCGGGTGATGGCGTCATCGTATGCGGCGAATTTCGTTTCCCTCCGCTCAACAAATTCCCGCAGGCTGTTCATCCGGGCCGCTTGGCCAGCCTGCCGCTCATCCGCCTGCTGGAGCGTCCCAAGCTGGTGCAGGATACTCTCCCTCTCCTCCGCGATTTCTCTGAGCCGGGCGTTCAATTCTTTGTTTTCCGTATCCTCCGGCAACGCCAGCGCCTGTTCCATCAGCACCGCCTGTTCCGCCGTCAGGGCCGTCAGCCGCTGCCGCAGGGCGAGGGGATCAACCCCGCCGCACTCCTGTCCCTGCTGGACAAGGCTGGCGATGTCCAAGAACTCCTCCGTGATCTCCTGCCCGGTTTGGTCGAGGCCGTTGATGGCCTCCAGGATGGCCCGGTGCAGCTTATCTTCATCCAGCGTGGGGGAGTTGTGGCAGAATTTCGTGCCGAACTCCAGCCGGGAGACACAGCGCCAGACAATGCGCTTTTTGCCGTTTCTGGCCCAGGTACACCGCTTATAGGGTGTACCGCACTCCCCGCACACCAGCAGTTCACTGAGGGCGTACTTGGCGGAGTATTTGCCCTGCTCGGTCTTGCCCGTTTTCTGCATCACCTTCCGCTTGCTGGCCCTGCGGGCCATCTCCTCCCGCACCTGATAGAAGATCTCCTTCGGAATGATGGGAGGGTGATTGTTCTCCACATACACCATAGGGCGCTCACCCTGGTTTTTCTTTACCGTCTTGCTGATGCAGTCGGTGGTGTAGGTCTTTTGCAGCAGGGCATCGCCAATGTATTTTTCATTGACCAGGATGTTGTGGATCACCTGATATGTCCAGCTCTGAACCCCGCAGGAGGTGGGAACCTTGTCCATCTCCAGCTCCGCTTTGATCTGGCCCAGGCTGCACCCGTCCAGGTAGCGGCGAAAGATACGCTTTACCGTCTCCGCTTCCTCTGTGATGATTTCCGGCTGGCCGTCAGGCCCCCGCCGGTAGCCCAACAGCTTCTTGTACTGGAAGGGGACGTTCCCTGCCTCCCGGCCCTTTTGGATGCCCCAGATCACGTTTTTGCTGATAGACTCGCTCTCCGCCTGGGCAAAGCCGCTGAACAGGGTAATCAGAAACTCGCTGGACGATGTATGCTGTAAGCGATGTATTTCAAATACATCAAATACAACATACAGTCAGCTCATTTGCGGCACAAATGAAATGGCTAACGAGAGGAAGGGTACAAATGGCAGAGTTGACTTATATCCGAGTTGGAGACTACTACATTCCCAATCTGGTGGCGGACGAGCCGGAGCCGGTCAGGACGGTGGGCAAGTACGGCAGTCTGCGGCGTACTTACTTGAAACAGCACAAGCATGATCTGTGGCGGGAACTGGCGGGCAGCGGAAAACTGACGGCTCACCTGCTGGACATTGACGATACCGCCCAGGAGTGGATGGACAGACTGCTCCCGCAGATGATGGAGGCCGCTGGCGTGACCGAGGAATTGAAAGCCCGTGATCAGATGGCATGGGTAGGGCTGGTAAACAACTGCAAAGCCAAGGTGGAAGAAATCATTTATTCGGAATTGATATATTGTTAAAACAGCAAATCCCGACACTTTCTATGTGTCGGGATTTTGCTATAAAAAGTTATCATTTCAGGAGGTCCTTATACTTACCGCCCCATTCCGCCATTGCATCTATGACAGGCCGTAGTGTTTCACCTATTTCGCTCAAGGCATATTCAACACGGGGCGGCACTTCGGCATAGACGGTGCGATCAATAATACCATCAGCCTCCATAGATCGCAGGCTGTCTGTCAGGACTTTCTGGCTAATCCCTGCCAAGTCCTTTTTCAGCTCATTAAACCACCAGGGCCGCTGCATGAGATTACGCAGGATCAGAAGTTTCCATTTACTGCCGATAATCTGTACCGTAGTAGCCACGGGACAAATAGGCAATTCGTCTTTTGTCAACATTTCTGTGTACTCCTTATAAGTTCAAAATAGAATGTTACACTCAAATTATAATGCAAAATTAAAATTTATGCAATAGGTTACAAAAAAGTGACTGAGTAATAAAAAGGTGCGTACTTGTTTTAACACGGAAGCCACGCTAAGATAAGTCTGCGAACGGAAAATGTTCGACAAACATAATCGGAGGTAAACATCATGGCGCTTTCCAATCTGTCCGGCTGGGCTGGTTCTTCCTGCGGTGCGTCCGATAAACCCGCCGCCTGCGGTGCATCTGACAAGCCGGCTGAGACTCCCGCCGCTTGCGGCGCGTCCGGCAAACCGGAGGAAAAGCCCGCTGCTTGCGGTTCTTCCTGCGGCGCTGGCGACAAGTAACTCTGCGCTGTCCCCCGGCAAGGCCAGACCTTTGCCGGGGGATTTCCCAAACACAATCGGCTTTGGCCGTTTTTCATATGAGGGGAACATGATATGAAACAGTATTTTTCTTTCCAATGGCACATTACGGACGAGTGCGACCAGCGGTGTAAGCATTGCTATATCTTCTCGGAGGACAACTGCAAAAAGCTGGACGCCATGACCTGGAAACAGATGCAGGACGTTGTGGACAACTGCTGCGATATGTGCGAGATGTACGACCGTCTGCCCTATTTCTACATCACCGGCGGCGATCCTATCCTGCACCCGGATTTCTGGCGTCTGCTGGAATTACTGAAGGAGCGGGACATTCCCTTTACCATCATGGGCAATCCGTTCCATCTGAATGACGAGGTATGCAGGCGGCTGAAATCATGCGGCTGTCAGAAGTATCAGCTTTCCCTGGACGGAATGCGGGAAACCCACGACTGGTTCCGCAAGCCCGGTTCCTTTGACTGCACCCTCGAAAAAATCTCCTGCATCAAAAACGCTGGCATCCGCAGCGTGATTATGACCACTGTATCGGGAACGAACATCAAAGATGTTCCCCAAATCATTGATACTGTGGTAAAATACGGCGTGGATGTATTCGCTTTCGCCCGGTACTGCCCCACCAGCGAGGAAAAGGACACCGGCATCACGCCGGAGGAATACCGGGAACTGCTGGCCGTCTGCGATGCAAAATTCAAGGCATACGAGGCAGCGGGCTGTCAGACCTACTTCAACAAAAAAGACCACCTCTGGACGCTGTACGAATATGAAACCGGGGCGTTCAAAATCCCGGAGGGCGCCCAGGAGGGCATGATCTACGGCGGCTGCAACTGCGGCAACTGTCACCTGACCATCCTTCCCACCGGCGACCTTTACGCCTGCCGCCGTGTCCAGAACAGCAAGGTGGGCAATGTCTTTGAGGACAGGATCGCGGATGTGTGGGTCTGCGAGATGGAAACCTATCGGGATTATCAGAAATTCAAGAAATGCGCGAGATGTGAGCTGCTGGCATGGTGCCGGGGATGCCCTGCCGTGGCCAGCGGCGCGCACGGGGATTTCTATGACGCTGACCCCCAATGCTGGAAAGAGGTGGAGTAATGGAACTGTTGGAATTGATGAAACACCGCCGCTCTATCCGCAAATACCAGGACAGGCAGATTTCAAAGGCTGACCTGGAAACGATCATTGAGGCCGGGACATACGCCCCCAACGCCGGAGGCGGTCAGCGGAGTATGATTGTGGGCATTCATAACGCCGCTCTTGCCGGGAAGATCGGAAGAATGAACGTGGCACGTTTTGACCGGAGCAAGCTGTCAGGCTCCTATGTTTCTCAGGAACAGCCCAGCATTATTGATGACCCCAGCATGAAAAGCGGCTTTTACGGCGCTCCCACGGTCTGCATTGTCTTTGCGCAGAAGAACTTTCTTTACAGTATTCCCGACGCCTTTTGCTGTGCGGAAAACATGGTGTTGATGGCAACGGAGTTGGGGATTTCCTCCTGCATCGTGGCACGGGGAGAGGAAACCTTTGACAGTGAAATGGGGACAGCACTGCTCCGGGAATGGAACATACCCGAAAACTATATCGCCCGCTGTTTTGTGCTACTGGGTTATGTGAGCGGTGAATATCCGGGGGAAAAGCCTCGTAAAGCAGGCCACAGTAAAATCGTGGAGGGATAACATGGACGCAAAAACTTGTTTGCAAAAGCTGCAATATGTAGGTGTTCTGGCTTTTGCCACGGTAGATAAGAATGGCGGGCCGCAAATCCGCAACATCAGCGCCATCCACTATGAACCGGAAACTATGTACTTTTTCACGGCCAAGGGCAAGGACTTCTGCCGTCAGCTGTTGTCTGACGGGCGTGTGCAAATTCTCGGCTACACCAAGTATAAAGAGATGATCCGGCTGTCCGCCAAGGCACGACCTGTCAGCGAGGTGGAACAGGGGAAGTGGATTGACGCCATCTTTGCCGAGCAGCCCTATCTCTCTAACGTGTACCCTGGTGATACCCGGAAACTGGCTGGAATTGTATTTGAGATCGTGGATGCGGAAATTGAATACTTCAATCTGGGTGTCAATTCAATCTTCCGGGAGAGCTACACCATCGGCAAGGGAACTGTCACGGGGAAAGGGTATCAAATCACAGACATCTGTATCGGCTGCGGCACCTGCGCCGAGCATTGTCCCCAGCGGTGCATCGAGGCAGGGACGCCCTATCAAATTCAACAGGAACACTGCCTGCACTGCGGCAACTGCCATACGGTTTGTCCCGTCCAGGCAGTAGAAAAGCGAGGATAACATGACCCAGACAGAACGGCGGATTTATCTGATAAAAGAATTGCTTGCAGAACAACCCAAGTATCGGAACCTGCCTGTTCCGGCAGATGCCGCAGAGCAAAAAAGGCTTTTGCGTTCCCTGATGAACGTCCGCTTTCCCCAGGCGGCCAGCGAAAACTTTCTCACGGCACAGGACGAATATCTCCGGGAGGAACTGGCTCAAAAGGGCGTGACTGAATTGAGTAGCCTGACTCCCGTATCAGAGGGTATCTATCTCTGGCCTGCGCTGTGATGCCATCGTCAACGCCGCCAACAGTGGTATGACCGGGTGCTATGTCCCCTGCCACGGCTGCATTGATAACTGCATCCACACCTATGCCGGCGTCCAACTGCGGCAGGAGTGCGCGGCAATTATGCAGGAGCAGGGCCGGGAGGAAGAAACGGGAAAGGCGAAGATCACCAGGGCCTATAACCTCCCCTGTAAATATGTTCTGCATACCGTTGGCCCCATCATCACCGGGCCGCTGACCGGGCGGGATGAAACGCTGTTGGCTTCCTGCTATCGCTCCTGCCTGGAATTGGCAGAACAGGTTGGCATCAAGAGCATCGCTTTCTGCTGTATCTCTACGGGGGAATTTCACTTTCCCAACGACAGGGCGGCGGAGATTGCGGTTCGGACAGTCAGGGAATACCGCATAGAAAATAACAGCGTCATAAAGGTG
>Ga0137308_101967_pt1 | contig 16403 bp, 13 predicted proteins | sample Inofrocosms_June_FD_97181 | JGI IMG/M metagenome (GOLD analysis project Ga0137308, IMG submission 97181) | Mouse cecal microbial communities from Vienna, Austria - N-Acetylneuraminic and N-Acetylglucosamine D2O microcosms_June | ecosystem: Host-associated > Mammals > Digestive system > Large... | reverse complement strand
AACTCAAAGCGGCGGTTTTTATGCGATATGGCCGGAGTCCACCGGGGGCCGCCCTGTTTTGGAATTTCATGATCTCACTGTCTGACATCTGTATACCTTCTATCATACAACTCCTGCCTGCATTTTTCAATCTGTCCTTCGTCGATTGTCTGGGGACAGCATCCAAATTGTTACTATTCACGGGGGCATCTTCTTGTCCGGCTATGCCGGACAAGAAGCATCGGGCGTCCGCCCAATGTGGAAAACTGGACAAAAACAGTCTTACAAGCCAGCTTGACGTCTGTTTTCGTCCAGTTTTCCCCGCCCCGTGAACTGTAACTCCAAATTCCCTCGTCATATTCTGCGCTCTGCAACGGTAAGTCGCTCCTTTCACCCCCTTGGCGCGGCATATCCAGTGTACATAGTTTTTCCCTTTTACGGCACCTTTTTTCCTTGTGAATGGCTGTCCGCAGATGCCGCATTTCACTTTTCCCGTAAAAGGGACAGATTATTTCAGGAAACAATATCACCAGCGGTTCGGATGTCTATCCCCTTCTTAAGGACAATTTCAAAGCCATCCTCCTATATGCCCGGGGTATACCTACCCAGGATACTCCATCCCCACCCGCAGCTTCTCCACCGCCTTTTTCTCAATCCTGGACACATACTCTCCTGTCAAGTTAGGGCTAAAAATCTTCAACTTTTTATCAAAACTTCTTTCCCTTCAAAGGCAAAGCCATATTTTCGGATGCGGTCACCAGAGATCCCCCTGTTCTCCAGATCTGCCTGGTATCGCTGTTCTTCAATCTGTTTCAGCGCTGCATCTGCAGTGTCTGCCAAAGACTTTTCCTCGCCTGGATCCCTCACCTTGAATTCCATTATGACTGCGTTGTCCATTCCGTTCTTCGGCTCCATCATCACATCATATCTTCCGAATCCGCTCTCCCGGTTGGAGGTGATGACATAGCGGTCTGCCAGTTCCACGGCCAGTCCCAGCACAAAGCCATGGTAGAACCGTTCCGGCTGGGTCTCCATGGAAGGATTTCTTCCGCTGTCAAAGTAGCTGAACGTAGCCAGAGCCACACGGTTCATATAGGCGTTCATGGACTTTATGTCATCCTGCAGCAGAGCCCTGATAAAGCCGTTATAGACTGTCCCGGAGCGGGTAAACCATTTCCGGATCATCTTCTGGAACATGATCTGCACTTCCTTGTTGGTCAGCGCCAGTTCATACAGATCTGCTCCCGTGTCTTCATTGAATTCGTAATTCTCCGCTTTCAAGTATCCGCCTGCCAAAAACAGACTCCAAATGGCGTTCTCATCTGCGTCTAACTGCTCGAAAATAATCTGTTCATCGACTTCCTTATACAGGTGCCCGCCTTTCAGCAGGTTCTCCATAGATATTTTTATGTCTGCGCTTCCCTCCCGTATCAGCTTATCTACCAGTCCGTTGCTGCTGGTGTTGGCCCAGTAAGTGGAAAGCCTTTTTTTATCCAGATAATTGATAATCGACCAGGGATTATAGATATCTTTCCTTTTTCCGAATGTAAAGCCGTCATACCAGTCTTTTACAGCCATCCGGTTTTCGTACAAGCCGCATTCCTGCAATGCCGCCCATACCTCCTCCTCTGTAAATCCGAAGCTGTCTTCATATTTCTCCGATGTAGTGGTCACTATCTCCAGATTATTTAAATCAGAGAAAATAGATTCTTTGCTTACCCTTGTGATTCCGGTCATAACCGCCCGTTCCAGATGCGGATTTGTCTTGAATGTGGAATTGAACAGGCCTCGGATAAATTCTGTCATCTCTTTCCAATAACCGTACACCCAGGCCTCCTGAAGAGGTGTATCATATTCATCCAGCAGGATAATCACTTTCTTCCCATAGTAACCTGCCAGATAACCGGACAGATTCTTCAAGGAATACGCTGCTTCGGAATCCGTCATTTCGATCAAAGTCCTACGGAAAAGCTCTTCTCCACCTTCCGCCAGACTCCCTTCTGACAGCAAAAAACCATACTTCCGGTACACTTCTTTGATAAGCATGCAAATCTTTTCCCTTGCCATGTCAAAGGTATTCGCCTTTACATCCGCAAAACTTAAGAATATAACCGGCCAGGTTCCCTGAAGGTCACGGTACTTCTCGTCTTTCCATATGGATAATCCTTCAAAGACTTCCCCCTTCCCCGCATATTCCAGGGAAAGAAACCGTTCCAGCATGTTCATGTTCAAGGTCTTCCCGAATCTGCGGGGGCGGGTGATCAGCGTCACATCATCCCCACTTTCCCACCATTCCCTGATAAAGCTTGATTTATCAATATATAAATACTGATTCCGGATCAATTTATCAAAACTCTGAATACCAATTCCCACGGTCCTTGCCATATGTCATCCCCCCCCTTGTCCGCCTCTTTCATAACCATTCAGATAACCCCTGAACGGTTACCCTCTTTCTGCTTATCCATATTATATATGTTTTCCATATATTGTACAAGCAAATCCGGGTAACAAGATAAAGCCAGCCCCGTTTTCTCTCACCTGGCTGACTTTACCTTTTTTCCATCACTATATATTTGTACCTTGTACCGGCTAATCCGTCCCAAACTTCTCCCGCAGCTTCTCCACCGCCTTTTTCTCAATCCGGCTTACATACTCTCCTGTCAAGTTAGGGATAAAAAATTTCTCCTAAATCTCGCTTAATCGACAAAAATCCTCAAAATTCCACTCAATCCGCACACTCCCATCCCTCAAGATTACCACCTTATGGACAAACGTCTCCACCATCTCCCTTGTAAGGCTCTCAAATGGTAAAAACCTTTGTATCACCCTGTCCCCGGCTCTGCTCCTTTCCTCCTTCCTCTTCCCCTCACACAATTCCCTCTCTATTTTCTCCCTCTCGGCAGCCAGCCGTTCCTCTTTCCCATCCAACTCTTTTTTCGCCTCAATAAACTGTTCTCTGCTAATCCCCCCATTTTTATATTCCTGATACTTCCCATGCTTTCTCCCCCTGATCCGCATGATCTCCGTCTCGCACTGACTCAATTCCTGTTTTGCCTGCCGGATTCTCTCCCTTCCCTCCTGTTCCTCCTTATCTGTTTCCCCCTTATCCCTCCCTTCTCCATACATCTCCCCCAGCCTCTGAAGCATATGAAAAACCACTTCTTCTATATCTTTCTCCCTAATGGATTTGTCATAGCAGCCATACTCTCCTGTCACCCTGGACATTGAACACCGGTATCTGCCATGATTTCTGGTAATCCTATGATTACAGCTTCCACAATATATTTTTCCCTCAAAAACAGATAATTCAGAGGTTTCCTTCTTTGTATATCCAGAATATCTCTTCACCATCCCATTTACTTTCTCAAACATACCCCTAGAAACCGCCACATCTTTTCTGCTCCCAACAGAAGCCGGCTTTACCTTCCCATATACCGCATCCCCTACATACCTTTGATCCTTTAATATATGGGATATGGTAGAACAGCTCCAAACGCTCTTTTCCCCCACCTGCTTTCTGTAAAAACGCTCCCCTCTCTCTTTTCTCAAAGTAACCGGATTAGGAACCCCTTCCTGATTCAACCTTCGGGCAATATGGGTTTTCGGAATGCCCTCTGCCGCCATTTCAAAAATCCTTCTGACTATGGGCCCTGTTTCACTGTCAACTGCCAGTTTCTTTTCTTTTGTTTTCTGATATCCATACGGGGCAAAGGCCGTGACAAATTGCCCCTGCCCGGCCTTTATCCGGCGCACGCTGATGATCTTCTCCGACAAATCTTTACTATACAGGTCATATGCCAGATTTTTAAATGCCGTATCCATAAATTCACTGTCTGTACCGCATATATTACTGTCATACCCGTCATTTACCGCTATAAATCGAATGCCAAGAAATGGAAATACCTGTTCCAGATAATTACCCACTTCGATATAATTTCTTCCAAACCTGGAAAGATCCTTCACAAGAATACAGGATATGGCTCTTTGCTTCACCAGCGCCAAAAGGTTCTGTATCTGAGGACGTTCAAAATTAGTTCCGCTGTATCCATCGTCACAAAACTCCATCAGTCTGTATTCCGCCAGTTCTTTCTGTCCCTCCACATAAGATTTCAGCAGTTCTCTCTGTGCAGATATGCTGTTGCTTTCATCCAGATTCCCGTCCCTGTCCTCATCCGAAAGCCGCAGATACAAAGCCGCTATTTTCTCTGCCATCCTCTACCTCCGTCCGTATCATTTCCTTCTGGCATAAGAATCCGGATGACCCTTGAACCGTTATTCTCTGGCTCCTGCTCCCACACCATTCCAGAACTTTTGCTGTTTTCTCATACTCGTCCATAAAAGTAAACAACACCTGTATCCTGTCCTCATGTAGAATAATTTGTTTAATCATCGCTTCACACATGGCTACAGTCAAATGATCAGAATCCTTGAACTTCAATAAATCCCCCATCCACCCCCTGTCCGCTTCCAGAACATTTTCTGTTTCATCCATCTGCCTTTTTATTTCTTCTGCCTTGCCCTCTGCCTTCTCGCAATCGCAAATATATTGATTCCTGGCAAACAGATACTCCTGTTCTGACAAGAGGCCTGCTTTATAATCCTCATAAAGTTCTGTTCTCCTTTTACGCAGGTTTCTCTGTTCTTTTTCCAAATCCTGCAGCTTTGCTCCCCATTCATGCAGAAATGAGTCAGATTTTACCCCTTTTTTTATCCCATCCAACATTTCTGCCATATCGGCCAATACCTCCAGCTGTTTTTTGCACGCCCAAAACACGGCATCCAACAGTTCTTTCTCATCTACAGCCTTTGAGGCACAGCCATTCTCCTTCATATACTTTCTGGTACAATAAAACGAATAATGATTCAAGGTTCCGTCTTTATTAAAATAGCCACTGTCACGGTGTACGCCGCTTCCGCATATTCCGCACCTTACCCGTCCAGCCAGTATGTTTTCTGTCCGTCTCTTATACTGGTTGCTTTCTATCTGCTGACTACGCCTCTCCTTTCCCCTTTCCATCAATTCCTGGATTTCATAAAAGATATCCTCTTCAATGATCGCTTCATGAGTATCAGGAATCAGTTTCCACTGTTCTTTCGGGATAGAAACTGTTTGTTGTGCCTGATATAAAGCCTTACTGCTTTTCCGTTCCACCATACAGCCAAGATAACAGGGATTTTTTAACATCTCTGTCACAGACGAACCCCGCCATAAGGAATCCGGCTTTCCATCGCTATGCCCCTCCTGAAAACGGATCTGAAGCTGTGTGGGGATCTTTTTGTCATTTAACTTCCGGGCAATGGCCACAACCCCCATCCCTTCCAGCTTCCACCGGAAAACCTGGCGCACCACTTCGGCCCTCTCCGTATGTACCAACAGCCGATATCTGTCCTGGGGATCACGCACATAACCATAAGGAGGAATCTTCCCCATAAACTTTCCGCTTTTCTTCTTTACCTCCAAAGAAGTGCATATCTTTTTCGAAATGTCCTTCGCATAATTGTCATGAAGAATAGCCTTAAGAGGCACCAGCAGCCCATCCGCCTTCCCTTCATGCAGGGTATCAAACCTGTCATTTACCGATATGAACCTGACGCCCAAATACGGGAAAATCTTTTCCAGATAATTGCCTGTCTCCAGATAATTTCTTCCAAACCGGGACAAGTCTTTCACAACGATACAATTAACTGCCCCTTTCCGTACCTGATCCATCAATGCTTGAAAACCGGGACGCTCAAAATCGGTTCCCGTCTGTCCATTATCCACCCATATACCGATCAGATTCAGTTCCTGGCTTTTTTCTATGTATTGCCGCACAATAAAAATCTGGTTTTCCAGAGAATCCCCTGTAATCCCGTTGTCCTCTATGGAAAGACGGGCATAGATTGCCGTGTTATAAGAAATCTTTTTCTCTGACCGTACTGCCAGCTCCGGTATGGCTCCCTTTCTGCTTTTCCTTGCCATCTTATCACGCCTCCCTTGCTGCTGCTAGAAACGATTGGAGTGCCTTATGTTCCCTCTCAGACATCCCGCTTTTATTGGAAGCTTCTGCAGCGATCTCTTCCAGGCTTCTCACTGCCGCCGCAAATTCATTCTGATACCGGAAATGAATACGGATTATTCCATTATCAAACACAAGTATCTTATCAATGGTTAAAATAAGAAGGCTCCGGCTTAGTTCCGTCACATTTCCTGCTCTTTTGAAATGGTCGATCCAGTTATTGTGGGAAGATTGCCCCTGAACAAAAGAATCTATTTCCTCTTCCAGCAGGCGGATCGCTTCCTCCATCTCCAGACAGACAGTTTCATAATCCTCCCTCATCTCCATATAATCTTTTTTCGTAAGAAGGCCCTCTTTGTAATCTTCGTACAAGGAAAGTTTTAGTTTCTGGATACGTAACAGTTCTTCTTTCCGTCTCTCAAGCTGTCCCTGCCTTTTTTTCACTTCATGTTCCTGCAGCGGCAAATCCTTAATTGCTTTTAACAAGCCTTCCAGAGAACACACAAGAAAAACATGGATGCGAAGCATTTTAAGGACTATTTCCTTTAAATCATTCTCTTTGATACGATGGCTGTTGCATACGGTTTTATCCTTTTTATTCCCGGAACACATATAATAGGTATATTCTTTTTTGCCTGTACGCTGCTTTTTCCGTACCATGGCCTCATTACAGTCCCCACAGTATAAAAGCCCGGCAAAGAGATACACTTCCTGCTCTTTCGGGGATGTCCTGGTATCCCATAGGAGCAGCTTTTGGACAAGGGTAAAATCCTCTTTTGAAATAACCGGCTCATGGGTATCCTCTACCCGTATCCAGTCCTCTTTTGCCACTTTAATCCGTTTCTTCACCTTATAATTTAAAGTCTTTTCCTTTCCTTGAACCATGGTTCCGGTATAAATCTCATTTTTTAATATCCGTTCTACTGCCATAGCCGACCATTTTGCTTTGGGCTTAAGCTTAAAGGATGTACTGTAACGCCAATTCAGCAAAGCTTTGTATTCCATGGGGGAAGGAACTCCCCGTTCATTCAGATAGTCTGCAATCCTTTTGTGGTTTTTTCCTGCAATCTTCATGGCAAAAATATCCCGCACCACTGCTGCGGCTGTCTCATCAATGATCAGCCGCCCTTTATGCTCCTTATCCCTGAAATATCCATACACAGGAAAGCTCCCGATGTAATCCCCCTTTCTTTGCCGCACTTCAATCTGGCTGCGTACTTTGATAGAAATGTCTCTGCAGTAGGAATCGTTCATCAGGTTGCGGAACGGCAGGATAATATTATCCGCCCTGCTTTCCAGACGGGCGCTGTCATAGCCGTCATTAATTGCGATAAACCGAACTCCCAGGAACGGAAATATCTGTTGGATATATCTTCCTGTCTCAATGTAGTTACGGCCAAAACGGGACAGATCCTTCACTATAATACAGTTGATTTCGCCTGCCTTAACCTCTTCTAAAAGCTGTTTAATCCCAGGTCTGTCAAAATTAATTCCACTATACCCATCATCCACTCGCTCTCTGCAGACCTGAATATCCGGTTTATTTTTCAAAAACCCATAAATTAATTCCCTTTGGTTCGTGATACTGTTGCTTTCCTGCTTATCTCCATCTTCCTTTGACAGCCGAATATAAATAGCCCCTTGGTATATTGTTTCTTCCCCTGCAATCCCTTTCTTTTTTTGCAAAATAAAAGACCTCCTAATCGTGTAATCCGTCAGAAAAACACATTAGAATGGTCTAATTTTCTTTATCACTATTTCTATCTGCCCTGTACTTAGTCTACCATAAAATACAGGCTATGTCTATATATTTCCTAATATGTTTTCTTTCTATCATACAGTTTTAAAGTACTGTTTTAATCTGTCTGTCAGCGTCACATCCGTATCTGCAAATACAGACTGCACCACCAGATTTCCACATCTAAACAGATATGGATTTTTTATCTGCATAATAAAATCCATAATCCGTTCTTCCTTCCTCAGCCCTGGATCAATCAATACATTTCGGATATCTGTTAAATCTTCTTTATTGATCGATTGAACATCTATTTTCTTTAAATCCTCCCATTTTGATAATCCCTCTATATTAAGCACCTCCCGGTTCTCTCTTCTCTATAAATATGAAAATATCTGATTGTCCTATGATATCAACCATCTGTGTAGCACAAGACTCCTAGAAGTCTCTGCCGCATCCATTTCTGTGCCGTATTCTCAGGCAACGGGATTGCCCTACTGCTCACCCCCGGCACGGGAATATCCAAGCCGCCTACGGTTCATAAGCGCCATGATACCAACAACAGGTAGCGGCAGTTGACTAAGCTGCCTACGCCGTGCCCATAGTATCCCCCTTTTACCCTGGGGTACGGGAATATTTTCTGGTTCTCCATCTGCTGGCGGCTCATGGCGGTTCCGGCATTACCAGTGCCGGTTACAGGCCCTTCGGGTTCCCACTCGTGCCTTTGATGTTATCTTGTTGACGGATTCCTGACAGGAGGTCATCGTCACCTCCTGTCCAGTCCCGCAGGCAGTCATCGCGTCCGTGCCTGGGCCGCTTGCCGATCCCTCGGCCCCGCACAGCAGAAGAAACTTGGATACTGATGATTTATAAACAGATATGTATCCTGTTGTTTTTCAAGGTTCATAAGCGGGTGTAAATCCCCCTCATAAGGTTCGGTAACGAAAAGCAGATTTGAAAACCAGATTATTCAAAAAATTTTTTTAATTTCTTCAGTATTTTCTTTTTCCTCTTATGGATGGCCGTCTGTGTAAGATGATAGGCAGCGCTTACCTCCCGTTCTGACTTTTCCAGATAGAAAATCTTCCGAATCAAGTCCAGTTCTTCATCCGTCAGGGTTTGTAAAGCCATTTCCAAGGTTTCTATAAGATGTGCCTTGACCATGATATCGTCCATCGACTCTCCATGGGCAGCAAAGGCCCAGTCCTCTTCCAAAAGCCGTTCGTAAGAAGTCTCCCTTCCCGGAACATAGGTAACGGTCTGATTCTTTTCATCCACCACAAACCGTCCTGTTTTTAGGCGTTTCATGAAATAGCGTTCCTTATCCTCTGCACGTTTGTATTCCCTGTAAACCTCCTTGCTGACCTGTACCGCCAGCCCGTCTATGTATAAATAGAAATTTTTTTCTGACATTACGTTTTCCTCCGAAATTCTGAAATGTTGACGAGTTTCAGAATTTCGAAGGCGGTGAACGGCACCGGAGAACTATGACAGATTCCTCCAAAAAACGACAAAAGAAAAGCCGCATCCGGCAGATACCAGATGCGGCATAGATTTTTTTGTGTTTTATTAGCTGTTTGTCCTTGTTTTGCTTTAATTTATTGGCAAATATCAATTGGTGTTTCTCTCTTTCCCAGGCGAAGGAAACAGAAAAATTCACACCACTTTTTCGCTTTCCCCAAAATTTATGTTACATAAACAAGTATAAACGGGAAAACTGTCAGAAATCTGGTCTCAGACTGTCACAAAGTCGTCAAATAGCGCAAATTTCGACAAAAACAGCCCCATCGAAATAGACAGGGCTGTTTTGGGAACTATTCTGTATTTGCGCGAAAAGAATATCCTATTCCACGTAAGTTTTCAATCGTACAGGTACATCCTGGTATCTCTTCCAGTTTTCTTCGGATTCTGCGGACACAGGAATGGATACAATTCTCTGTCGGGACATATTCACTGCCCCACACTTTCTGAAACAGCTGTTCATGGGTAAATACACGGTTTGGATTAGACGCGAGCAAGCAAAAGAAAGAAAATTCCTGGCGTGTGAGACTCAGTTCCTGTTCATGAACATAGATTCGATGATAGCTTTCGTTGATAATTATATTCCCCTGCAGGCTGCTATCCGCCATATGAGTGTCCTGACAGTTCCATCCCGTAAAACGCCTTATCAACGCATAGCAGCTTGCAAGACTTTCCCTGATATTTTTTGGCCTCTGGATATACTCGTCTGCTCCTGCTTCTATAGCCGCTATTTTCTCCACTCCATCATATTTTTCACTCATTACAAGAACGGGAGCCTGTGTCAGCTTACGGATAAGTTTTAGCTGGTGAAGATCAACAGAGCAGGAGACACAAAGAACTATCAATAAATAGCTGTTTTCCTCCACCAGTTCCTTGATAGCCTCTATCATATCGGATAGCATATGAATAGCCATACCATATTTTATACATTCCTGCCGTATATTCTTTTTCCAGTCTAAATTATATCCTACAATCAATACCCATTTCTTCATATTCATTTACCTCATATTTCAAATAACACTTACAAATTTTCATCATATGCGTGTTCCATAGCTATCCCGGACACCCCGCTACGGCCATTTCCAGGATTAATATCTATGATAGAGACTTCTCCCGCTTTTGCTCTTTATTCTTAATAAATAAAACAGGACGATATAAAGACCTATGAATTCAACATTCATCTGCTTTATTTCGCCCTGAATCTAATCGTATTACTTGTACAATAGCAATGATACTCTTTACCTTTAACAAACTTTCCCCCAAAGCAAGGGAATTACTTATTGCTGCCCACCAAAATATCTAATCCCCTTGCGTAAAATCCTATTCTCTAATTGTTTCTGTCAAATATTCATGTATTCCCCTAGCTCCTGCCCGCCCTGCTTCCATGGCAAGAATCACTGTAGCCGCTCCAGTTACTGCATCGCCGCCAGCATATACTCCTTTTTTGCTAGTTTTTCCGTTTAACTCATCTGCCACAATACATTTTCTTCGGTTTACCTCCAGGCCTTTCGTAGTACTGGAAATCAATGGGTTAGGCGATGTTCCCAACGCCATAATAACAGTATCCACATCCATAACAAACTCCGAGCCCTCAACAGGCACCGGTCTCCTTCTTCCCGAGGCATCCGGTTCTCCCAGTTCCATACGGATGCAGCGCATCCCCTTTACCCAGCCATCACTATTTACAAGAATTTCCGTAGGATTAACCAACAGATCAAAGATAATTCCCTCTTCCTTTGCATGGTGTACTTCCTCCGCTCTTGCCGGAAGTTCCGCTTCACTTCTCCTGTAAACAATATGTACGTCTGCCCCAAGGCGCAGGGCTGTTCTGGCAGCATCCATCGCTACATTGCCGCCGCCAACCACTGCCACTTTCTTTCCCACTACAATAGGAGTATCATAATCATCTCGAAATGCTTTCATTAAATTACTTCTGGTTAAATACTCATTGGCTGAAAACACGCCGTTAGCATTCTCTCCAGGAATCCCCATAAACATCGGCAGTCCGGCTCCTGAACCAATAAATACTGCATCAAAGCCTTCCTCATCCAAAAGTTCATCAATAGTCGCTGACTTTCCGATGATCACATTGGTTTCAATCTTCACTCCCAGTTTTTTTACATTCTCTATCTCTGGTTTTACTACACTTTCTTTCGGAAGACGAAACTCCGGAATTCCATACAGAAGCACTCCACCAGGCTCATGAAGGGCCTCAAAAATAGTTACTTCATATCCCATTTTAGCCAGATCGCCTGCACAAGTTAATCCGGAAGGTCCAGAACCAATGACTGCCACTTTCTTCCCGTTCATGTTTTCTGGTACTTCCGGCACAATTCCATTCTCCCGGGACCAGTCTGCCACAAACCGTTCCAACTTTCCGATAGAAACCGGCTCACCCTTGATTCCTCTAACACACTGTCCCTCACATTGGCTTTCCTGTGGGCATACACGCCCACACACAGCCGGAAGAGCAGAGGATCTGGCGATTATTCTGGCTGCTGTTTCAAAATTTTCTGCTTCCACCTCTTTTATAAAACCCGGAATATCAATAGAGACAGGACAGCCTCCCATACATTTCGCATTTTTGCAATTCAAACATCTGGAAGCCTCCTCCATAGCCTCCTCTTTACTGTATCCTAAACAGACCTCTTCAAAATTTGTCGCCCTTACCTTTGGATCCTGCTCGCGAACCGGAACTTTTTTTAACATATTCATCATTTATCACCTCCTGGGTATCCACAGCCGCCATGGTGAGAATCTCCCTCCTGCAGTCTCAGCAATTCCCGACCTTCTTGAGTTCTGTACATCTGCTGACGCTTCATAGCTTCATCAAAATTTACCAGATGTCCGTCAAACTCCGGTCCGTCTACACATGCAAATTTCACCTCATTCCCAACTGTCAACCGGCAGGCACCGCACATCCCTGTTCCATCCACCATAATAGGGTTCATACTGACAATGGTAGGGATATCCAGTTCTTTTGTCAAAAGGCATACAAATTTCATCATAATCATCGGACCAATAGCCACACATAAATCATAATGCTTTCCTTGATTTTGTACCAAGTCTTTCACCACATCAGTTACCAGTCCTTTTCTCACATAGGAGCCATCATCCGTGGTGATATAAAGATTTCCCGCCACTTCCCGCATCTGTTCTTCCAAAATCAGCATATCTCTTGTCTTTGCCCCTACGATTACATCCGCATCCATTCCATGATTTCTGAACCATTTAACCTGTGGATACACAGGAGCCGCTCCTACGCCTCCTGCTACAAATAGCACCTTCTTACCTTTTAAAACCTCTAAATCTTCATGGATAAATACTGACATTTTCCCCAAAGGTCCAACAAAATCCTGGAAATAATCTCCCTTTTTCAGCAAAGCCATCTTCTTTGTAGATGCCCCGACAATCTGAAAAACGATGGTCACGGTTCCCTTCTTCCGGTCATAGTCGCAGATTGTCAGCGGAATACGCTCTCCCCTCTCCCCTGTTTTGGCAATGACAAATTGACCAGGTTCACATCTTTTTGCTACACGTGGCGCTTCTATATCCATAAGATAGATGTTATCTGCAAGTTTTTCTTTCTTTGTAATCTTGTACATGATTTTCTCCCTGTAAGCCTTTTATAGATTGAGCCGCTCCCTTGAGCGGCTCGATAAACAATCCCATATTTATCAGCTTCTGGCTTTTTTAATTTCCTCTGTCAGCACAGGCAGCACTTCAAACAGATCGCCTACTACGCCATAATCTGCCACATCGAAAATCGGTGCATCCGGATCCTTGTTAATCGCCACAATGCATTCCGAACTGCTCATGCCAGCCGTATGCTGTATTGCGCCTGAGATGCCACATGCTATGTACAGTTTTGGGCCAACCGTCTTGCCAGTCTGTCCTACCTGATGGCTGTGGGAAATCCACCCTGCATCCACCGCTGCACGGGAAGCGCCAACGGTAGCTCCTAAAACTTCCGCCATCTCACGTAAAGGAGCAAATCCTGCCGGACTGCCTACGCCACGTCCCCCGGCCACAATGATTTCTGCCCCTTCCAAATCCACATTTTCGCTTTCCATCTCCTTAATGATTTCCAATACCCGAGTACGAATCTGTTCCCTGGAAACGTGGATATCTTCTTTGATAATCTCCGCTTTCGTCTCCACCGGCTCACACTTCTTAAATACACCGGGGCGAACAGTTCCTATCTGCGGGCGATTATTAGGACACAGGATCGTAGCCATGAGATTGCCGCCGAAAGCAGGACGAGTCCAGGCAACATTACCGGTTTCTTCATCTACATCCAGGCCTGTACAGTCGGCTGTCAATCCTGTCTTTAAACGACAGGATACCCTGGGGCCTAAATCCCTTCCATTATTTGTTGCACCAATGAGCATACTGGTAGGGCCGTACTTTTCTACCAGACTTACCAGGGCAATGGTATATGCATCTGTTGTATAATGTCCATATTCAGAACCATCCACCACAATTATCTTATCTGCGCCATGAATACCTGCATCCCGAACTGCCTCATCCACATTATTTCCAATTACTACCGCAACCAGGCTTCCGCCTTGTTTATCTGCCATTTCCCTGCCGGGAGTCAACAGTTCAATCCCTACATTTTTGGCACTTCCATCCTCATTTGTTTCTACAAATACCCAAAGATCCTTTGTTTTGGCTTCCATGTCTTTCTCCCCTCCCTTACATAATTCCAGCGCCATTCAGCAGCCTGAACAGCTTCTTTGCGGATTCCTTATTGCTTTCTTCCATAATCTTTATGCCGCTCTTTTTCCGCTGGGGGACAAATGTTTTCTTTACACGGGTAGGTGAACCTTTTAATCCAATCATCGTTACATCAATCCCGGCCAATGCCTCTTCATTTAATACAGGTATCTGTGCCCGATTCGCTGCCATCTTTCGCTTAATGGTAGGGGTACGGGGCTCCCAGGCCGGCTTTGTAAAGGTTGTCACACAAGGCAGCTTTACAGCAATGATTTCCACCCCGTCTTCCACCTCTTTTTTCACTTTCAGGATATCTCCTTCCAGTTCTGCCTCCAGACCATAAGTAACTTGGGGATATCCCAAATGTTCGGCTATCTCCGGTCCTACCTGAGCGGTATCGCCGTCAATGGCCTGCTTACCACAGAAAATAGCATCAAATTTGCCTTCCTCTTCCTCCACTTTTTTAATTGCCTGGGAAATAATATAGCTGGTAGCCAGGGTATCTGAACCGCCGAAAGCCCGTCCGGAAACCAAATATGCTTTATCTGCCGCAATACCAATACACTCCTTAAGCGCTGCTTTTGCCTGTTCCGGCCCCATGGACAGCACGACTATTTTTGTGTCCGGATTCGTATCTTTAATCCGGGCTGCCGCCTCCAAGGCATATCCGTCAAATGGGTTGACGATACTTGGCACCCCTTCCCGGATCAATGTGTTTTTCACCGGATCAATCCTGATTTCTGTTGTATCCGGTACCTGTTTCACGCAAACCAAAATATTCATGCCTAACCTCCTCGTATTATCCTAAACGGTATTCAACCCCTTTTGTTCCAACAGGGTAATTCCAGTCCTCAACCACTTTGCCCTCACTGAGCACTTTGCAGGTTCCGCATTCCAGACAGCCCAGATAATCAAAAAACAGAGTTCCGTTATCATCAACCGAATATAAAGCTGCCGGACAAACCCGCACTACCCGCTCAATCTCATCCCTGTCCAAATACTCTTTGTCCACCTGAATGTGAGGGTTATGTTCATCGGTATGATACTTATTCACACCCAGTTTTTCCGCAACATTGACTTTATTTGCCATCTTTCCTTTCCTCTTTTCTATCGGATATTTTGTTTCTCCATGATATCGTTAAAAGCTTTCAGCGGTTCCTCTTTGTAAGCGCCTGATTCTACTATACTCCGACAAGCCTCCGCCCCTTGTATACAGGGTATTACAAAACTGCTCTCTAATGCCGCCTGATAGTCTGAAAGAACTTCAGCCGAATAATCATCCTTTTCCTTTGCGGCTATGGCCGTCTGGGCCGCAAGCCGTCCTGATTCCACTGCCAAATCCATTCCCCTCAGCGTAAAGCCGAGATTCGCACACAGCGCTGCCGCGTCTCCTGCCACAAGGACGCCATGGCCATATAAGTTAGGAATCATATCCATGCCGCCCTCCGGAATCAGGTGTGCCGAATATTCCAAAAGACTCCCTCCTGACAACAGCGCCTGTATCTCCGGGCGGTTCTTAAACTCTTCCAACATCTGCGGAACACTATAAGACGTTTTATGTATATTCTCCACCTGCATGGTTATGCCAACCGATACGCTGTCTTTATTCGTATACAGAAATCCATCGCAGCCTTCCATGCAGCCACTGAACATCCATGCGACTCCTTCTCCGGAAGCAACCTGAAAACGTTCATTTATAGTCTCTTCCTTTAATCCGATCACTTCCTTGACTCCCACAACTGCCTGATCTTGTCTGGTCTGCTGTTTAAGGCCCAATTTGTGGCTTAGAAGAGAATTTACCCCATCCGCCAGAATGACCAGATCGGATTCCATTTCTTCGTCACCTGCTATAACCCCGCATACTTTTCCATCCCTTAGTATAACGTCATCTACACGGACGCCATACACTAGCATTGCACCCTGTTCTTCCGCCTGTTCGGCCAGCCATTTATCAAATTTTCCCCGCATGACAGAATAGCTCTCTCCCTCTGGTGTGGAAACCTTTGAGCTGTCGTATTCCACTGTAGATAACATACCATTTTCTTCACAGGAAAGCCGTTCCTTTACAATCCTGCGTTCAACAGGGGCGCTCCGGGCAAACCCCGGAATCACTTTTTCCAGGCTGTGTCCATAAAGCCGTCCGCCTGTCATATTTTTTGAGCCGCTGTAATTTCCTCTCTCGATTAACAGCACTTCCTGTCCCTCTCTCGCCAGGATATATGCTGCTGTAAGTCCGGCAAGACCTCCGCCTACAATAATACAGTCAAATTTTTCTTCTGCCATAATTTCCTCCATTCTGCGTGGGGTTCACAGTATTGCATGCCCCACTTTATCGGATACAAACAGGTATTTATTTCTTCATAATTTTTTGTACCAGAATTCCGATCGGTACCGTAACAATCAAAAGGGTAAAAATGCAAACAATAACAAAAGGTAAAAATAACTTCATA
>Ga0137308_101966_pt1 | contig 16416 bp, 10 predicted proteins | sample Inofrocosms_June_FD_97181 | JGI IMG/M metagenome (GOLD analysis project Ga0137308, IMG submission 97181) | Mouse cecal microbial communities from Vienna, Austria - N-Acetylneuraminic and N-Acetylglucosamine D2O microcosms_June | ecosystem: Host-associated > Mammals > Digestive system > Large... | reverse complement strand
ATCCTTTACCAGAAGGCCCTTTTTGCCCAGGTAGGAGGAAAGCTTATGAACGCTGAATTCCTCGTCATTGATGACCTTTTCCAGCTGCTCCAGCAGGTATTTGGGCTGAATATAGAGGTATTCCTTGTGGATATAGGCCTCGCCGCCGAAGGCCGGCATGGTCTGCATGATCTGCCGGGTATTGACCAGGTTGACGATCTCACGGGAGATATCGTATTTGACCGTCTGGCTGTGGAGCCCCCGGAGCACATGCTCCTCATCTTTCTGCACCACATCCAGAGCCTCCACGAAGCAGTCTGCCATCTCCTTCACCTTCGGATTGTACAGCTCGAAGAAATAGATCAGGATCTGGGTGGAAATGCTCAGGATATTCATGGTATCCCGGAGTCTGGGATGATCCGGCGGTGTCTCGCTCTCACTGTTTTCCCTGTAATTATCCCAGAATAAGCGGATACTGCGGCAGATCAGCTCCGTATTTTCCGCTGCCCACATAAGGAAGATCCGCACAAAGGAGGGCACCAGAGACGGATAATGGAGGAAGAAGCCCAGTGTCTCCTGGTTCAGGGGATATTTGTCCATATCGATCAGCAGCGTCCGGTTGACCAGGGATTCCAGCTCCAGAATATTCTCTGCGGTAATGGCGATGGAGCAGGCAAATCCTTCTCCCTGGACACGGTTTCCCGATTTTATGAGCCTTTTTTCGCAGTTGGCTGCGGTCCGGATGAAATTGTTGGCAACATTCTGCTTGCGCATGGTCTCCCGGCTGTTGACTCCTGGAGACAAGTCGTCCAGGATAAATACACAGTCCCGAAACTCCTGGATCCGGCTCTGGAGAGCCGCCTCGCTGGAGGTGAAATCCTCGCTGGCAAAGGAGGTTCCGTCTCCCCGGCTATAGATATCAAAAAAATATTTTGCGATGGTTGTCTTGTATGTGCCGGTGCTGCCGCTTATATACAATAGAAACCGCGGCGGGATATCCACGGAGAAGAACAGACTCCGCAAAAGGCCGGTAACCAGATAGACCAGGCAGAGGTTGGCAGGAATGCAATTCAGCCTGATCAGGGACTGCATGGATTCCAGGATCTCCTCCGGGGCAGTGTCATCATAGCGGATCTGGAATTTTCCGTATATATCCTGGGAAATATTCACAGCCAGTTGGGGATCCGGGGAGAATATCTCATTTCCGGCACAGTAGATCCACTGGTTTTCTATAAAATGCCAGCCCACCGAATCGATATACCAGTCCGGAGCCGGGAGCTGCCGCATCTGCATCTTCAGAAGGATAAGCAGCTCCCCCCGGGAGCTGCGCTTATAATCATTACACATCATTCCCATAGGCAGCTCCATGGATGTAAAGGCATCTGTCTCCATGATCAGCGTGTAGACCGTCTCTTCCTCCCCCACCACATACTGGATTTCCAGATATTCTTTCTCCCCGGAAGGAGAGAGGAGCCTTTGCACCGGTCTCACATAATAATCAGAAATCATGGTTCTCCCCAGACTAAGAATCCCATTTTCCCAGGTATAACGCTTCCTCACACTCTCCGGCATATCCCCCCAGGCCATAAAAACATTCCTCCTTGTCTAATAGATGTACATTTTAAAATGCGAGCATAGATGACTCGTTGATCGATTTTTAAAAGTCCAAATGTAGATTCATATGGTATTTGGCTTTCAAATTTGATGTCACATAGTTTATGCTACCACTAAGAAAGAATATAGTCAATAGAAGAACACCCGACTTTTTCCCTATTTGTCGGGGTGATACCCGATACTATTTATAAAAGTCGGGTAAATAGAAAATGTATTGTATTCTTGATTTGTATAAAAGTCGGGAATCGTATAAAATCAATACCCGATAAAATGTTATAAAGTCGGGTTACAATATGAAAAACACCCGAGAATAAATATATTAAGTCGGGGATTATGGAATGTATAATCACACGAAACGCAGATAGATAGATAGACTAATCTCTGGTTACTACCCATGGTCAGGTTGTTTCTCCTTAGCCAGCAGATACCAGCTCTGGCCCCCCATAAACAATAAAAAAGTCCTCATCACCATATTTGTAACGAGGACTTGTATACACTATTCAGTTTCTTCAGAATACTGGCAGATAAATTTGCAAAAACCATGTGGAATCTCCCTCATGCTTTCCCTGGGAAAGGAATGTAGAGTAGAACCGCTGGGACACCATCAGTCCCTGGGCATCGGCCCAGTCAAGCATAGAGCTTATGACTTCGGAAGGGGGGATCCGTGTCTGGGATGCGCAGATTGTGCTGATGCACAGACCAGGCCCCTGATCCGTAGTGGCATCCTTAAGGAGCGGATAATCCACATACTCCTTCAGATCCCTGCCCAGGACAAGCTGGGTGTTCTTATACTCGATTTCCAGGACACCTTTCCTGCGCTGCCAGGAATACTCATCATACAGGTACATCATGTCCAGGCCAGGGTAGTTGCGGGAATAGGCAAACCACAGATTCACGCTTTCCTCCATAGTGGACTGGGGCGCGATCACATAGACTGATGGGAAATCCTGCATCTTCATAATGCCGATATCATGTTGTATATGAGAAAAATCCGTCTGGGCCAGCTGCAGTCGGGCGATGATCTGGTAGTGGTTGCGGATGGCCTTTTCCTCTTCATGGATCCTGTTCTTCAGAAGACTGCCGATCTCCTGTATGGTGTTGGAACCGGACCAGATGGTCTCGATGTCGCTAAGTCCCAGATTCATCTTTCTCTGGTATAAAATAGAAATCAGTCTATGAATTTCCTCGCTGGAATAATAACGGTATCCGTTCTCCCCCTTCATAGGGGAAAGGATTCCGCGTTTTTCGTAATGGCGGAGTGTGTCGCGGCTCATGCCCATAAGCTCGGCCACATCTCCGATCTGGTAATACTTTTCCTCCATAATCCTTCACCTCCATACCATTCCCGTGTGCCGTCTTTTTGTGGGAATGCTTTTCAATATGAAAAGCATGAAAAAGATTCTGCTTCTGACATATGGGAATGTACCAGAACCGTATCATTCTTTGTGACACGGTTCTTACAATAATGGTATATCAGGTAAAAATAGGAAATGCAAGGGAAGTAAGAAAACATTAAAAAAGTGTAAGAGAGTTTACGATTCATAACAATTCAAGGAGTATCTGAACTTTCACTGGGGTTCTGAAAAAACTGCTTGCAATATACCCCCATAGGGTATATAATAACGGTGTAAAAAAGAAAACAGTGTTTCATCCGGCCAGAATGGTACGAATCCCCATATCTGAGCAGGAGATACCTGTAGATGCCCAGTCATCCGGGCTGCCCTGGCAGCTACAGACCAGACAGCCGGCTGCAGAAACGAGGTAATAAATGGACAATGAAAGGGAATGCTGTTCTCATAGAACCAAAGAACGCTCCGAGAAGGAATATAAGGATCTCATCCACCGTCTGAACCGGATCGAGGGACAGATCCGCGGGATCAAGGGCATGGTGGAGAAGGATGTCTACTGTCCGGATATTCTGGTTCAGGTGGCGGCTGTGAACGCGGCTCTGAACAGTTTCAATAAAGTGCTTCTGGCCAATCATATCCGGACCTGCGTGACCAGAGACATCCAGGATGGAAAGGACGAAGCTGTAGATGAGCTGGTAACTGTCCTGCAGAAGCTGATGAAGTAAACCTCCCCGGAGGCAGCGTAAGGTTACCTCTGGGGCTGTCAAAAAGCGATATTCAGACACATCTTTTTGCTGTCTGGAGAACCATATATTTTTATAGAAAGGAATAAGGGATATGGAACAATACAACGTAACTGGTATGAGCTGCGCAGCCTGCAGCGCCCGGGTAGAGAAGGCCGTCTGCAAGGTGCCGGGAGTATCCTCCTGCTCCGTGAGCCTTCTGACCAATTCCATGGGCGTGGAGGGTACTGCCTCTGCCGCAGAGATTATCAAAGCCGTAGAGGAAGCAGGATACGGCGCATCAGAGAAAGGGGCCCCGGCCGGGTCCGCAGCTGGGGCAGGAGCCTCCGGCAGCTTCGCCGGGGAGGAAATGCTGGCGGACCATGAGACTCCCCTCTTGAAGAAGCGGCTTTACGCTTCCCTGGGGTTTCTGGCAGTTCTCATGTATGTGTCCATGGGACATATGATGTGGGGATGGCCGTTGCCGTCATTTTTCCATGGGAATCATGTGGCAGGCGGACTGCTGCAGCTTCTGCTGTCGGGGATCATCATGGTCATCAACCAGAAGTTCTTTATCAGCGGCTTTAAGAGTCTGGTTCACGGCGCCCCCAATATGGATACCCTGGTAGCCCTTGGCTCCATGGCGTCCTTTGTCTACAGCACCTATGCCTTGTTTGCCATGACCGGGGCCCAGGTTCAGGGGGACATGGAACTGGTCATGTCTTATATGCATGAGTTTTATTTTGAGTCCGCGGCTATGATCCTGACCCTGATTACGGTCGGGAAAATGCTGGAGGCCCGTTCCAAGGGCAGAACCACCGACGCCCTGAAAAGTCTTATGAAGCTGGCGCCTAAGACTGCCACCGTTATCCGGGATGGTATTGAGACGGAGGTATCCATTGACCAGGTGGCAAAGGGTGATGAGTTTGTGGTCCGCCCCGGAGAGAATATCCCGGTGGACGGGATTGTCCTGGAAGGCAGCAGCGCGGTCAATGAGGCCGCTCTCACCGGGGAGAGCATCCCGGTAGATAAGGCCCAGGGAGACAAAGTGTCCGCGGCTACGGTGAACCAGTCCGGCTTTCTCCGGTGTCAGGCCACCCGTGTGGGAGAGGATACTACCTTGTCCCAGATCATCCAGATGGTCAGCGATGCGGCAGCTACCAAGGCGCCTATTGCCAAGGTGGCGGACCGGGTATCCGGTGTCTTCGTCCCGGCGGTGATCACCATTGCGGTGATTACCACTCTGGCATGGCTGCTGGCAGGTCAGGAGTTCGGATTCGCCCTGGCCAGGGGTATTTCCGTGCTGGTCATCAGCTGTCCCTGCGCCCTGGGGCTGGCCACGCCGGTGGCGATTATGGTAGGCAACGGTATGGGGGCAAAAAACGGAATCATGTTCAAGACTGCGGTATCCCTGGAGGAAGCCGGCAAGACCGAGATCGTTGCCCTGGATAAGACCGGAACCATCACCAGCGGGGAGCCCAGAGTGACAGATCTGGTGCCGGCAGCCGGTGTGAGTGAGGAGCAGCTTCTGTCTCTGGCATATGCCCTGGAGCACAAGAGTGAGCACCCCCTGGCCAAGGCTGTGCTGGAATATGCCAGGGAAAAGGGAATCCAGGCCAGGGAAGTCACGGATTTTGCGGCCCTTCCGGGCAACGGTCTGACCGCTGTACTGGATGGAGCCACACTGACCGGCGGCAATTATAAGTTCATCAGCGGGCAGGCTCCGGTGCCGGAGGAGATAAAGACCGCCTCCGAGCATATGGCAGAGGAAGGGAAGACACCGCTGTTCTTCGCCAGAGACGGTATTCTTGCGGGAGTTATCGCGGTGGCAGATGTGATCAAGGAGGACAGTCCCCAGGCTGTGAAGGAATTACAGAATATGGGTATTCATGTGGTCATGCTGACCGGTGACAATGAGCGGACGGCCAGGGCCATCGGACGGCAGGCCGGAGTGGATGAAGTCATCGCCGGTGTCCTGCCTGACGGCAAGGAAAGCGTGATCCGCAGTCTGAAGAACAAGGGCCGGGTGGCCATGGTAGGTGACGGCATCAACGATGCCCCGGCCCTGACCCGGGCAGATATCGGTATTGCCATCGGTGCCGGTACAGATATCGCCATTGATGCGGCGGATGTGGTGCTGATGAAGAGCCGGCTAAGCGATGTGCCGGCGGCGATCCGCTTAAGCCGCGCCACCCTGACCAATATCCATGAGAACCTGTTCTGGGCATTCTTCTACAATGTGGTGGGGATTCCCCTGGCGGCAGGCGTCTATATCCACTTGTTTGGCTGGAAGCTGAATCCTATGTTCGGCGCGGCCGCAATGAGTTTATCCAGTTTCTGCGTGGTATCCAACGCGCTGAGACTTAACCTGTTCAAAATGTATGATGCAGGGAAAGATAAAAAATTAAAAAGAAAAAAGAAAGCAGAGGTAAAAACAATGGAAAAGACCATGAAGATCGAAGGAATGATGTGCGGACACTGTGAAGCAAGAGTGAAAAAGGTTCTGGAAGCTCTGCCGCAAGTGGAGGGGGCAGCCGTAAGCCACGAGGCAGGCACCGCTGTGGTGACCCTGAACGCAGAACTGGCTGATGAAGTTCTCAAAAAGACCGTAGAGGATCAGGATTACAAGGTAATCTCCATCCAGTAATGCCTATGCGCCCGGAAGCAGCTGCACGATGAACGTGAAATGGTCTGTCGGGCGCATTTTGCATGTATTCATATGACAGGAGAAAGTTGCGATGAACATAAAGATCATACTGGCTTCCGGATCCCCCCGGAGGCGGGAACTGCTGCACCAGGTAGGGCTGACCCCAGAGATTGTGCCCAGTCAGGCCGACGAGACCATCACCAGTACAGAGCCTGACCAGGTTGTGATGGAGCTGTCTGCCCGGAAAGCGAAGGAGGTGGCGGCAGGATACCAGGGGCAGGATGCAGTGATTATCGGCGCGGACACCGTAGTGGCGGCCGACGGGAGGATCCTGGGAAAGCCCAGGACCAGAGAGGAGGCCGCAGCTATGTTAAAGCTCCTCCAGGGCAGGCATCACCAGGTCTATACCGGAGTTACCATGATATTTGCGGGACTGGGAGAGCAGTGTACCTTTGCCGAACGGACTGATGTGCAGGTATTTCCCATGACAAGACAGCAGATCGAGAACTATGTGGCTACCGGGGAGCCTATGGACAAGGCAGGCGCCTATGGGATCCAGGGACGTTTTGCCGCTTATATCCAGGGCATATCCGGGGATTATAACAACGTGGTAGGCCTGCCTGTGGGGCGGGTCTGCCAGGAGCTGGCAGGGCGTGGGATGATGGGATAAAGTCTGCTTCGGATTTTGTCTGGATACCATATGAATAATATAAAATTTGACTGGAAATACTGTTATTATCTGGAACCAGTGCAGAGGGAGGACTTGTGTGACGGTCCGGGGAACATCTGAACCATTACAGACACACCCTGATACATCAGCCCGCCTTGCACCGGCTCCGTCCATACTCTGTAAGGAAGGATGACAGTATGAGCCAAAAGAACAGAATCAGCCAGTATTTGCAGGATCTGATACCGGTCACATTTGCATTGGAAACCGCAGAGGAATTCCAGGTGATCGGGTCAGGTCCTGTTCAGTTTAAGGTGCGGGTAAGGCAGGAGATTCCAAAGAAAGAGCTGGTGCGCAGCACCTCTCTGGCCCTGGGAGAGGCCTATATGCGTGGAGATATTGAAGTAGACAGGGATCTCTATGAAGTCCTGGATCTTTTTCTGGGCAATATGGAACGGTTCAGGCGCAGTCCCCATGCCCTTAAAGGGATCCTTAATACTTCTCTGGACATGACAAAACAGAAAGAGGAGGTAAGCTCCCACTATGATATAGGAAATGATTTCTACGAGCTGTGGCTGGACGAGACCATGAGCTATTCCTGCGGCTACTTTGCCCACACGGGTACCTCCCTTTTCGAGGCCCAGGTGGCTAAGGTGGATCATATTCTGGAGAAGCTGCAGCTAAAGGAAGGGATGAAGCTTCTGGACATTGGATGCGGCTGGGGGTTTCTTCTGAAACGGGCCGCAGAGCGTTACGACGTCCGGGGTGTGGGAATCACCCTCAGTGAAGAGCAGTACCGCAGGTTTTCCCGGGATATTAAGGAAGGGCGTCTCCAGGAAATGCTGGAGGTACACAAGATGGACTACCGGGAGCTGGCAAAGTGTGGGATGAAGTTTGACCGGGTGGTCAGTGTCGGGATGCTGGAGCATGTGGGACGCGGCAATTACGGAAGATTCCTGGCCAGTGTGGATGAGGTGCTGAGGCCGGGAGGCCTGTTTTTGCTCCACTATATCAGCGCCCTTAAGGAGCATTCAGGGGATCCTTTTATCCGGAAATATATCTTTCCGGGAGGGGTGATCCCCAGCCTCCGGGAGATCATCAGTCTGCTGCCGGATTACCAGTTTTATACCCTGGATGTGGAGAGTCTGCGGATGCATTATGTCAGGACTCTGCAGTGCTGGCGGGAGAATTTTCTGAAAAACAGGGAGAAGGTGGTGGAAAAGTACGGGGAAGAATTTGCCCGTATGTGGGAGCTGTATCTGGCTTCCTGCGCGGCTACCTTTCATAACGGAGTCATTGATCTGCACCAGATTCTGGTGTCTAAGGGAGTGAATAATGAGCTGGGGATGCGGCGGGTGGTGTAATACTAATGGTAACAGTTCAGACGGGCGACAAATCGGATGAGAAAGTGTGTTGCAAACACGCTTTTGTTTGCATAAGCGCTTTCTCATCCGATTTGACATCGGGCTGACGCCCGAAGCTTTTCGGGGGCAAGAAGATGGCCCGTCTGAACTGTTACTACTAATGAAAGTAAAAAAAGTAAAATAAGAAAAAATTCTCTTGATAATATATTAACAAAATGTTACACTGTCAGTATCTGGCAGATGCCAGAAAGCAAACAGATACATGCCGTGTCCTTGTGGAAGAGGACATGGCCAAAAAGGGAGGAAAAGATGAAAAAATCAGGAAAAAAACTGATGTCAGCAGTCCTTACGGCAGCCATGGTGCTGTCCATGGCAGGCTGTTCCAGCCAGCCGGCACAGAGCACCAATGCTGAGACCACTACCGCGTCGGCTGAAACCACTGCAGCCGAAACTACCGCGGCCGAGACCACTGCCGCTGAGACAGAAGCTGAGAAGACAGAGTCCATGCAGGCTGATATCGTGGTCATCGGTGCCGGCGGTGCCGGTATGACTGCCGCTATCCAGGCGGTGCAGGATGGGGCCACGGATGTGGTGATTCTGGAGAAGATGCCGGTTACCGGCGGTAATACCACCCGTTCTACCGGCGGACTCAACGCCGCGGAAACCAAGTACCAGGAGGCAGATGGGATTGAGGATTCCATAGACCTGTTTGTGGAAGATACCATGAAGGGCGGTAAGGAGCTCAATGACAAAGAACTGGTTACTGTCATGGCTGAGAATTCCAAGGATGCCGTTGACTGGGTCAATGAGATCGGCGGAGATTTAAGCGTGGTCGGTATGTTCGGAGGAGCCAGCGTGAAGCGGATCCACAGACCCAGCGACACTTCTTCTGTAGGCCCCATGTTAGTGAAGGCTCTCAATGGGAAAGTGGAGGAGCTTGGCATTCCGGTACTTCTGGAGACCACAGCAGAGAAGATCCTGGTAGATGATACAGGGGCGGTATGCGGCGTCCAGGCTACAGATAAGGACGGCAATGAGATGACAATCGACTGTACGGCAGTGGTGCTGGCTACCGGCGGTTTCGGTGCCAATTCCCAGATGGTAATAGAATATAAGGCGGATCTGGAAGGCTTCTGCACTACCAACCATCCGGGCGCTACCGGTGACGGTATTGCCATGGCCAAGGAGCTGGGAGCGGCATTTGTGGATATGGAGCAGATCCAGACCCATCCCACGGTGAATCCGGAGACTACCACCATGTACACCGAGGGTGTGCGTGGCAACGGCGCGATCCTGGTGAACAAAGAGGGTAAGCGGTTTGTCAATGAGCTGGAGACCCGCGATGTGGTATCCGCTGCGATTCTGGAGCAGACCGATGGCGTATGCTACCTGCTGTTCGACCAGGCAGTCAGGGATAGCTTAAAGGCCATTGAGGGCTACATAAGTGCAGGGATTGTCGAAGAGGCTGATACACCCGAGGCTCTGGGCGAGGCCATCGGTATCGACGGTGCCGCTCTGGCAGAGACCCTGGAGACCTACGCAGGCTATCAGGCAGCAGGCAAGGATGACGAGTTCGGCCGCGAGAGCATGGAGCTTCCCCTGGACCAGCCCAAATACTATGCGGCACTGTGTGCACCGGCTATCCATCATACCATGGGCGGCGTGAAGATCAACACCAGCGCCGAGGTTCTGAAAGAAGACGGAAGCGCGATTCCTGGTCTCTTCGCGGCAGGTGAGGTTACCGGAGGTGTCCATGGCGCTAACCGTCTGGGCGGAAACGCAGTAACTGATATCGTGGTATTCGGAAGAATCGCCGGAACCGGCGCAGAGGATTATGTGGCAGCTAATGGCGGTCATACCGAGGCAGAGATCACCGTTTCCGAGGATGCCCAGGCAGCACCGGAGGCCCAGGGCAATTACAAGGACGGCACCTACGAGGGCACCGGCAAGGGCAACAACGGTGACATCAAGGTAGAAGTTACCGTAAAGGATGGCAACATCGTATCCGTAGAACTCACCGAGCATGGTGAGACAGAAGGCATCTATGAGGCGGCCGAGAAGGGCGTTGTAGCTGCCATCATCAAGACACAGACTCCGGAAGTGGATGCCGTATCCGGTGCTACCAATTCCAGCAAGGGTATCATGGAAGCAGTTACCGATGCGCTGAAGGAAGCAAAATAGATTTGACAGCCAGACAATTGGAGTTATTACAAATAAGCAGCAGATAAAATGAAATAAGAAGCCCCCTGTCTTGCCGCAAAATTGTGGCAGGACAGGGGGTTTTAGCTGCTGTGGGGACATCTGTAAATCACACTTCAGCTTTCCATCCATGGCAGCACCACCATAAAGCAGGTCCGTCCCTGGGGATCGTCCTCCAGGGAAATGCTTCCGTGATGAAGTTCTGCCAGCTCCCTGGCGATGCTTAAGCCCAGGCCAAAGTGCTGCTTGCGGCTCCGGGACGGATCAGCCTGGTAGAAACGGTCGAAGATATAAGGTCTGGCTTCCTGGGGGATGCTGCGGCCCTCATTGATCACCTGGAGGGCCAGCTCCCGTTTCTTTTCGCGGACCTGGGCGCAGATCCAGATGGACTTCCCGGAAGGGGTGAAGGCGGCTGCATTGTCCAGAAGCACCAGCAGAATCTGACGAAGCCGCTGGGGGTCGCCGGAAACAGTGGGAAGCGCCTGGTCAGGCAGCTCTAAGCAAAGTGAGATCCCCTTCTCCCGGCAGGCTGGCTGGAAGGCCTCGAACAGCTCCAGCAGAAGCGTATCCATGTCCACCGTCTCCCGCTTAAGGCTCCAGGTTCTGGCATCTGCGGAGGCCAGAAGCAGCATATCATCCACAAGCCGTGCCATACGGATACACTCGCTATCCATAAGGGGAAGCAGAGTGTCCTTTTTTTGTGGGGAAATGGACATGGCCGAGACGGCAGAGCGGAGCACAGCCAGGGGAGACCGGAGCTCATGGGAGGCGGCGGCGATAAACTGTGCCTGCTTTTTCTGGCTTTCCTCCACCGGCTTTAGGGACCAGCCGACGAATTTCCAGCTGGCCAGCCACAGGCAGGCGATTCCCAGAACAGCCAGGAGGCAAAGCTCCACAATGATCCTTCCTAATACATACCGGATGGGAGGAAGGTAGGAGACAGCGCAGATGCTTCTGACACCCTGGCGGGTGGCAGCTACCAGGATCCTGGCATAGTAGCGGTCTTTCTGGTCACCGGGGATAACCATCAGGGAGCTGGAACTGGTGGAGGAGGATACGGGAGGCTGGTCCATGAAGACCCCTTCTGCTTCAGCACAGTCCCTGGCACGCTGGATCAGGACCTCCCGGTCTGTCATGGGAGTCCAGGCTCCAGGATAGAGAAACGGGGTGCCGTTCTCCCGGATATGGAGAATCATCTGGTAATCGGTTTCCGTCTGGGCCAGAAATCCATGGGAAAAGGCATTGGAGGACTGGAACCGGGCACTTAAGGAATTCCAGACAAGCTGGAACTGGTCTTTCTGGGCCTGACGGGCCTCCCGGACGGAAGCGGCCAGGAAAGCAGCCATAACCAGAAGCAGGATCAGCCCGGTGGTGCAGGTATAAAGGCAGGTGAGGCGTTTTCGAAGTGTCTGCATAAAGACAAGTCTCCTTTTAAGGTTTCTCCTCCAGCCGGTATCCCACGCCGTGGACCGTGGTCAGCCGGACAGGTGCTCCCAGGCTTTGCAGCCGTTTCCTCAAGAAATGAATATAATTATCCAGATTTCCTTCCTCCACATCTGAGCCGGAACCCCACACATAGGAGAGGATCCTGGGACGGGCAAGGGTCCGGTCCGGATTTTTCATAAAATATTCCAGAAGGGACGATTCCTTCCCGGACAGGGTCAGGCAGGTACCGCCATATGTCAGCTGGCGGCTGCGGGGATCCAGACAGAGTCCGAAGGCAGTCAGGGTAGAGGAGAGCATCAGGTTTCCCGGCCTTCGGGTCACGGCACGGATTCGGGCCATAAGCTCTTCTACGGCAAAGGGCTTCACCAGATAGTCATCTGCTCCGGCATCCAGACCGTGGATCCGCTCCCCCAGGCCGTCCAGGGCGGTGGCCAGGATGACCGGGGTGCAAAGGCCGTGGCGGCGTATGGCTTCCAGAACGGTGAGTCCGTCGATCTCCGGCAGCATCCGGTCCAGGATGATAGCATCGTAGACCTGGCTTTTGGCGTAGAAGAGGCCGTCACTGCCGGTGTGGCAGACGTCGGTCTGGTAGCCGGACTGCTGCAGGGTCTGGGAGATCAGGTGGGAGAGATCGGGGTCGTCTTCTATGAGCAAGATTCGCATGGGGTGTCCTCCTGTGGGGCAATGGGTAGTCAGTTTTAGTTGGTTCCGAGGGGGCCGCCAGGGCTTCCACCATTCCCCTGGCAAACGCGCTCCCGCTCCGACCAGAACGTAGCAGTGCTAAACTCACAGACGGAAGTGCTGTCTGTTCGTTAAGAACCGACGTTCTTACAGGGTTTGCCAGGGGAATGGTGGAAGCCCTGGCTACATGAACGGCAGGCTGTGTGTGGAAGCTTTCGTTATAGTTTAAGTATAGCATAGAAATCTCTAAAATATCTGGAAAAAGGAGGGGGAGTTTTCCAGTTTTTTTAGAGATTGTTCTGGTATGATGGAGGAGTGATGAAAGTGTCTGGGTGTGAGGGCCTGGAGAGGAGGTTTTTATGAGACGATTATTTGGAAAACCTATGGCATGGCTGCTTATGGCGGCTTTGCTGGTGGGGATGACTGGAGGATGTCAGAAGAATGCGGGGCCGGAGGGAGACGGTGGTTTCCGGACAGAGAGTGGTTCTTCCCGGGAGCCTGGGAGCCAGAGTGGCCAGGAGCAGAAGACGGAAGGTGCCGGAGATCAGGGACAGGCGTCCGGGGGACCGGTGGCTATGGGGCGTTACAAGGAGACGGAGATTGCTCTTCCAGAGGAAATGGGGACTCAGAGTCTGATACGTTTTCTGAGAGGTGCTTCCGGGAATCTGGAGATGTATACCGTACAGAGGGATTCCTCCGGCAGCGTAGCGGAGGCATTTGCTTATGTGTACAAGGATGGGAGCTGGGAGAAGCAGGCAGAGTGGGCAGGAACCCAGGTGCTGAAGGAATGGAACCTGGATCTGGCTTATGTGGACTATGGTCAGGATGGAAGCTGCTATCTGGGAGGAACTGACAGTAAGTACCGGTACCACCTTCTGCGGATAGACGGGGACGGCAGTGCCGCAGAGCTTCTGGAGGAGGTGTTTGAACCTGGGGATGGAAGGGAATACGGGCTGGTTCCTCCCAGGTTCGAGATTCTTGATGACGGAAATATTCTGGTCTACGGCTACGACCAGGTGGAGCTGTATACGCCTTCCGGTACACGGCGGCTTTCCCTGGCAAAGGATTTCAATGGGAGTACAAGTGATGCCAGGGGCTTTGCAGAAGGGAAGGAGCTGGTGGTCGTCTTGGAGGATGAGATCGCCCGGTATGACCTGGAGACCGGACAGATGACCGGGTCTATTGCCTATGATGAGGTGAAAGGAGACCGGGAGAATGTGGAACTGTTCGGAGACGGGGCAGGCGGTGTCTATCTTGCCGGAGAGGCGGGGCTGGCCCATATAGGCCAGGGAGGGAGCCTCTGGGAAATCCTGATTGACGGGAGCCTGACCCATCTGGGGATGCGCAGCTTGTATCTCCAGGGATTTCTGGCCGGAGAACAGGGGGAATATTATGGAGTGTTCAGCAGCAATATGGGCAAGGGGATTCAGATGTTCTGCTATGAATATGACCCGGATCTGGCGGCTGTTCCGCCCTCCGTTCTGACCATCTATAGTCTGGAGGACCAGTCCACAGTCCGGCAGGCCGCTTCCCAGTTCCAGAGCGACCATCCGGAGGTGAAGGTGGAGTTCAGGACAGCAGTAGAGAAGGGCGGAACCGTCACAGAGGAAATGATCCAGAGCCTGAATACGGAACTGCTGGGGGGCAGGGGAGCTGATATCCTGATCCTGGACGGGCTTCCGGCAGCATCTTATGTAGAGAAGGGAGTATTGATGGATCTAGGGAGTCTTGTGGATGAGCTGGAGGGATCCGGGACCATGCTGGACAATTTTTTAGAAGGCTTCCGCCAGGAGGACGGAAGCATTTACCAGGTCCCGGCGAGGGTTGGCTTCCCGCTGCTGCTTGGGGAGGAGAAGGCGGTCCAGGCTTACACCAGCCTGGAAACCATGGCAGCCTATCAGGGGGAGAGACCTCTTATGGCCGGACATAATTATGAGAATCTGCTGCGGAGGCTGGCATATCTTCTGTCTCCGGAGCTGTTTGGAAACAGGACCATTTTCGAAAAGGACGGTCTGGTCCGGTATCTGGAGACAGTGAAAGCCCTGGGAGATGCCAATGGTTCCAAAATCGTGTTCACCTCCGAGGAAGAGATGGAACGGATGTGGGCCGGAAATTATGTGCGCAAATCAGGGGTTGTGGGAAGTGCCATTCACTATGACAACAAGATGTGTGACAGTGGGCTGGAAGAAATCGATGGTTTTGGCGATCTGGCCATCCCGGCCCAGGTGCGGGTGCAGAATCCCCAGAGCCAGATGGTGCCAGTCGGTAAGATCTATCTGCCGACAGCCATGGCCGGGATCAACCGGTCCACAGCCAATGAGGAGCTGGCGAAGGATTTCATCCGCTGCCTGCTGTCCGTGGAGGTACAGAAGGAGGATCTTTATGACGGCTTTCCGGTGAACCGGGAGGCATTGCAGCAGATGGCAGACCAGGAGCATGACGGATACATGGTAGGGTCAGGCGTCGGTGATTACAGCATCAGCGCGGAGTGGCCTGCTAAGGAGGTCCGTATGGAAGCGGCTGCCATGCTGGAGAAGCTGACTGTGCCTGCTCTGGTGGATGAGACTATCATGAAAATGATCGTGGAAGGGTCTGGGGATTATCTGGACGGGAAGCAGACATCAGCCCAGGCGGCGGATGGGATTCTTCGAAAGCTGTCCATTTATCTGGCAGAATGATGATGGTTTCTGACGGTCTGGAGACCGGAGGACGGCAGCTTCCTGAATCTTGCGGCCCTGAAGGCTGTTTATAGCAGAGAGAAGACGGGAAGGGGGGAGCGACAGTGAAAAAAAGAGCAGAGCAGGTGGTTGCGGTATCTGGACGCTCCCGGAAACCCATGGTTCCCTGGTTCTTCCTAGCCCCCAGCCTTATTGGTGTGGTGGTATTTTACGGACTGCCCTTTCTGGATGTGGTGAAGCGTTCCTTTCAGGACGCCATGGGCACCCGGTATGTGGGACTGGACAATTACAAGGCGGTGCTGGACAACACTGCCTTCCGTCTGGCAGCGGCGAACACCCTGCGGTTCCTTCTGATGTGCCTTCCGCTCCTGATGCTTCTTTCCTTTGGGACCGCGCTGCTTCTGACAGCCGGTGCGGCCAGAAGAGCCAGACGGGCGGACTCTAAAGGGCAGGGGCCTTACGGGATCCTGCGGACCACCCTGGTGCTCCCCATGGCAATTCCGGCTGTCAGTATGGTGCTGGTGTGGAAGATTTTTCTGTGTCCAGAGGGGGTGCTGAACCAGTGGCTGTCAGGGGTGACCAGGCAGGAGTGGCAGGTTGACTGGGCATTTTCCCGGTGGGCCTTTCCGATCCTGGTGATTACCTATCTGTGGAAGCACATGGGCTACGATATGGTACTGTGGCTGGCCGGACTTCAGGCAGTACCCGGAGAGTTGTATGAGGCAGCCAGGATCGACGGGGCAGGTATCTGGGCAAGACTATGGTATATCACCCTGCCGGAGCTTAGAGGAACATTTGTTCTGGCGGGCATGCTGTCTGTGGTTAATTCCTTCCGGGTGTACCGGGAGGCCTATCTGCTGGCGGGATCCTACCCGGATTCGTCCATCTATCTGCTTCCCCATCTGTTTGCCCACTGGTTTCTGAGCCTGGATATCCAGAAAATGACGGCGGCCGCGGTGCTTCTGACCGGGGCTCTGGGGGTTCCGGCGTGGGGGGTGTGGCTCCTGAAAAGGCGAAAGGGTGGCAGGCAGTTATGAATCAGAAAGGAAATATCCTAGTACTACAGCGAA
>Ga0137308_101965_pt1 | contig 16417 bp, 10 predicted proteins | sample Inofrocosms_June_FD_97181 | JGI IMG/M metagenome (GOLD analysis project Ga0137308, IMG submission 97181) | Mouse cecal microbial communities from Vienna, Austria - N-Acetylneuraminic and N-Acetylglucosamine D2O microcosms_June | ecosystem: Host-associated > Mammals > Digestive system > Large... | reverse complement strand
TAGGAGAAGCCAGATAATGTGTCCCCATCACGGCATTGACCGAGATCGTGTTCTGCCAGCCAAACAGATGACAAAGCATGACCATAGAGAAGATATAGATTCCATAATTCACCCATTCATGCCTTCCAATATAATGGAAACATACAAAAATCAATGCAACACACAGTATAAAAGATAGCAACCTTTCTAATGTAAGCTGAATCGTATCTTTTCTGGTATTCTGTACTGTTAAAAGGGCGATAATTCCCGCAGAAGTCGCATATTGCAGCTGAAAAAACTGTGCAACCACCACTGCCATACTACTTCCAATGGCAATCTTTAGCGCTTTCAATACAAGTCTTTTGCGTCTGTGGACATCTACCGTCTTCTCCATAGTCCCTCTTTATCTTATATCTAGGATAATCAGCGTCCGCTATAGACAATTCCCTGCTCTGCGTCAATGGTCACAAAAGTACCAGATTTTAAGATGCTGGTTGCATTTCTAGCACCCACAATTACCGGAATATCCAGTGCCATACCGACAATCGATGCATGACAATACCGGTCGCCGGTCTCTGTGATAATACCTGTCGCATCTTTTAGCTTGCTCATCATCTCATTTGTCGTCTCGTTGACCACTAAAATATCTCCAATATGGAAATTGCGCTCTAACTCTTCGACTGTTCGGCACACACAGATGTTTCCTGATTTTTTCAATTTGTTGCAGCCTTTACCAGTCAAGAGCGTATTGCCAGCCACATGCACCTTAATCATATTGGTAGTACCAGAGAGTCCAAGCGGCACACCTGCTGTAATAACAGCCAGCTCTCCTCTTTGAATCAGACCCTTTTTCTCTGCTGCTTCCACTGCATGGTCAAACAGCTCGTCCGCTGTATCCTCTTCATCCATCTGAATCGGAATCACGCCCCAGAACAGATTCAACTGGCGGCACACCCTCATCTCAGTTGCACATCCGATAATCTGACAACTTGGACGATATTTGGAAATCCTTCCCACGGTCTTGCCAGATTTTGTGACCGCTACGATAGCTGCGGCCTTCAAATCCATCGCTGTTGTACAAGTGGCATGTGAAATGGCATTGGTTACATCGGGGCGCTCTGTCGCGAGTCTGCGCGGCTTAAACTCGGTCGTATAGTCAATATCCTTCTCTGTACGTTCTGCAATCCGTGCCATCGTCTTTACTGCCTCTACCGGATAAGCTCCCGCAGCAGTCTCACCAGAGAGCATAATTGCGCTAGTTCCCTGGTAGATAGCATTCGAGACATCTGAAGTCTCTGCACGTGTTGGACGTGGATTCTTCATCATCGAATCAAGCATCTGCGTTGCTGTAATGACTGGTTTTCCCATCCTGATAGCCAGACGAATCAGCTTCTTCTGAATAATCGGAACCTCTTCAAGCGGAATCTCCACCCCCATATCTCCACGGGCAATCATAATACCATCTGCAACCCGAAGAATCGCTCCGCAGTTCTCAACCCCCTGCATATTCTCAATCTTAGCGATAATGTTAATTCCTTCGCCATTCTTATCATGCAGAATCTTACGAATCTCTAAGATATCTTCTGCTGTTCTTGTAAAAGAAGCCGCAATATAATCAAACCCCTGCTCTGCTGCAAAGACAATATCTTCATAGTCTTTCTGGCTTACAAATGGCATCTTCAGTTCCACTCCAGGCACATTTACCCCTTTATGGTTGGAGATAAAGCCGCCATTTTTTACCCGGCAGATAATATCTTTTCCTTCTATCGCCTCTACTTCCATCCCAATCAGTCCATCGTCAATCAAGATGGAATCCCCCGGGCAGACATCCTTATACAATTCCTTGTACGTAATCATGACTTTTTCAGCCGTTCCAAGCATCTCCTCGGTCGTCAAGGTAAACATCTGACCAGCCTTTAGCTCTAGCTTTCCGCCTTCTACATCTCCAATCCGAATCTCTGGCCCTTTGGTATCTAGTAAAGCTGCCACTGGAAGTCCAAGTTCTTCCCGAATCTTCTTCACTTTGTCAAGTCGTGCCTTCTGTTCTTCATGTGTTCCATGCGAAAAGTTCATCCTGGCCACAGCCATTCCTTCAAGCATCAACTGTCTTAATACTTCTTCCTTCTCCGTGGACGGTCCTAGTGTACATACAATCTTCGTCCTTCTCACTCTTATCTACCTCCTAAATATAAAACTTTTGCTCCAACTCCCTATATCCGCCCTATACTTTATCACTCATTAACACTGTAGTTTGGTGCTTCTTTTGTAATATGAATATCATGTGGATGACTTTCTTTTAAAGAAGCCGCAGAAATCTTCATAAATCTCGCTGTTGTTTTAAGTGTCTCAATATCCTTTGCCCCGCAAAGTCCCATTCCTGAACGAAGTCCGCCAAGCAGCTGGAAGATGGTATCTTCTACATATCCCTTATACGCTACACGGCCCTCTACGCCCTCTGGCACCAGTTTCTTCGCATCATTCTGGAAATATCTGTCCTTGGAACCATTCTCCATCGCTGCAATCGATCCCATGCCGCGATAGACCTTATACTTTCTGCCCTGATACAGTTCAAAAGACCCTGGACTTTCATCGCATCCGGCAAAGATACTTCCCATCATACATACATTCGCGCCCGCTGCAATCGCTTTTGTAATATCTCCTGAATACTTGATTCCGCCATCTGCAATAATTGGCACATCGTACTCCTTTGCCACTTCATAGCAGTTCATAATCGCGCTGATTTGCGGAACCCCCACGCCTGACACTACTCTAGTCGTGCAGATAGAGCCTGGCCCAATACCGACTTTCACTGCATCTGCTCCTGCTTCAATCAAGTCTTTTGTCGCCTCGCCTGTAGCCACATTGCCGGCAATCACTGGAATCTCTGGAAATCTCTCTTTTAACATCCGAAGACAGCGAATCACATTCGCTGAATGTCCATGTGAAGAATCCAAGACCAGCACATCCACATGTGCCTTTATTAAAGCCTCTGCTCTCTCTAAGAAATCGGTCGTAATTCCAATTCCGGCGCCACACAAAAGTCTTCCCTGGGCATCCTTTGCTGCAAGCGGATATTTAATCTGTTTCTCAATATCTTTAATTGTAATCAAGCCTTTTAGATAAAAGTTCTTGTCGACAATCGGTAGCTTTTCCTTTCTTGCCTTGCCAAGAATCATCTTCGCCTCATCAAGCGTAATCCCTTCCTGAGCAGTTACCAGATTCTCAGAAGTCATAGACTCCTTAATCTTCTTTGAGAAATCGGTCTCAAACTTTAAGTCACGGTTCGTAATAATACCAACTAACTTCCGGCCTTCGGTGATTGGCACACCCGAAATCCGATACTTTGCCATCAACGCATCTGCATCTGCAAGCGTGTGCTCTGGAGACAGAGAAAATGGGTCTGTGATAACTCCATTTTCCGAACGTTTTACCTTGTCTACTTCTTCTGCCTGTTCCTCAATCGACATATTTTTATGAATAATACCAATACCACCCTGTCTTGACATCGCAATCGCCATCCGAGAGCCTGTTACTGTATCCATACTAGCACTTACCATCGGAATGTTGAGCTTAATCGTCTTTGTCAGACGGGTCTCCAGATTCACCTGATGCGGAATCACCTCTGAATAACTTGGCACCAGCAGAACGTCGTCAAATGTAATACCATCACCGATAATTTTACCCATATTTTTTCCTCTCTTTCTCTCATAGTAAGAATCACCGAATTTTCATATCCACTATTATACAAGAAGACTCTACCAGATTGCAATGTTCTTTCTTACTAAATTTTCTCCCAAAAACACACCGCCTACTCGCCCAATACCCAAAAAGACAGGAGAATCGCATATATGCGACACTCCTGTCTCTCTAAATTCTTACATCATTCCCATTCCGCCGCCTGCTGGCATTGGTGGTTCTGGCTCTTTGATATTGGCTACGCATGCTTCTGTGGTTAGGAATGTAGAAGCTACGCTTGTAGCGTTCTGCAGAGCACATCTGGTTACTTTTGCCGGGTCAAGAATACCAGCCTCTACCATATTGACATACTCCTCTTTGTAAGCATCAAAGCCGATGCCGGATTCTGCCTCACGTACTTTATCGATAATCACAGCGCCCTCAAGGCCGGCGTTGGCTACGATATGATGAAGCGGAGATTCCAGTGCTTTTAATACAACCTTTGCACCAGTCTTCTCATCGCCTTCTAAGCTCTCTACTAACTTCGCTACATCTTTGGATGCGTGGATATAAGCTGCACCACCACCGCAGATAATACCTTCTTCTACGGCTGCTCTTGTTGCTGCTAATGCATCTTCCATACGAAGTTTTGCTTCTTTCATCTCGGTCTCGGTTGCTGCACCTACACGGATAACTGCCACGCCACCTGCTAACTTCGCATAACGCTCCTGTAATTTCTCTTTGTCAAACTCAGACTTTGTAACGTCAATCTCTGCTTTGATAGTCTTAATCCGGTTCTCGATGTCTTCTTTGTTGCCAAGACCATCGACAATAACGGTGTTCTCTTTCTGTACTTTTACAGATTTTGCACGACCAAGCATCTCTAATGTGGTGTCTTTAAGCTCTAAGCCCACTTCTTCAGAGATAACGGTTCCACCGGTTAAGGTTGCAATATCCTGAAGCATTGCTTTTCTTCTGTCACCATAGCCTGGTGCTTTTACGCCAACTGCGGTAAAGGTTCCACGCAGTTTGTTGAGTACCAGTGTGGTAAGAGCCTCACCCTCGATATCCTCAGCGATAATCAAAAGCTTCTTGCCAGACTGTACCAGCTGCTCAAGAACTGGAAGAATCTCCTGGATATTGGTAATCTTTTTGTCGGTAATCAGAATAAATGGGTCGTCTAATACGGCTTCCATCTTCTCCGTATCTGTTGCCATATAAGCGGAGATATAACCGCGGTCAAACTGCATACCTTCTACAACATCTAACTCGGTCAGCATGGTCTTGGATTCTTCGATTGTGATAACACCATCGTTTGCCACTTTCTCCATTGCATCTGCTACCATATTTCCAACTTCATCGTCTCCGGCAGAGATAGCAGCCACTCTTGCCATCTGATGCTTGCTGGTAACTTTGCTGCTCATAGCTGCAATCGCCTCTACTGCACAGTCTGTTGCTTTCTTCATACCTTTTCTAAGCACGATAGGATTAGCACCAGCTGCCAGATTCTTCATACCTTCGTTAATCATTGCCTGTGCAAGTACGGTAGCAGTTGTGGTTCCATCACCAGCTACATCGTTGGTCTTTGTTGCCACTTCTTTCACAAGCTGTGCACCCATATTTTCAAATGCATCTTCAAGCTCAATCTCTTTTGCAATGGTTACACCATCGTTTGTAATCAGTGGAGTTCCAAACTGTTTGTCAAGAACAACATTTCTTCCTTTTGGTCCAAGGGTTACGCTAACCGTATCAGCAAGTTTATTTACACCAGCTTCTAATGCAATTCTGGCGTCTACGCCATGCTTTAATTCTTTTGCCATGATTCGTCTCCTCCTGTCTCTTCTTATTCTACTACTGCAAGAATATCATTCTGTCTTACAATAACATACTCGTCGTCGCCAATCTTTACTTCGTTACCTGCATATTTGGAGTAGATTACCTGGTCTCCTGCTTTTACCTGCATGGTTACTTCTTTGCCATCTACAACTCCGCCAGGTCCTACTGCAACAACTTCTGCAGTTACTGGCTTCTCCTGTGCTTTTGCAGTCAGAATAATGCCGGACTTCGTCGTTTCTTCTTTTTCACTTTGTTTTAATACGACACGGTCGCCTAAAGGTACTAACTTCATGATATTTCCTCCTTTATTTATCCAATTTATCTGGTTTATTAGCACTCGCCTGTATTGAGTGCTAACCTTTAGTCATTATATTAGTATGGTTGAAGGAAAATGTCAATGGGAAATTTTCATTTTTTATGGATTTTTTTTGCACTCTGCTTTAGTTCATCAAACACACAGTCATTTAATACCTTGATTTTTGTCCCGCGCATACCAGAAGAACGCGATTCAATCACACCGGCACTCTCAAATTTCCGAAGGGCATTGACAATCACCGAACGGGTGATACCTGCTTTATCTGCAATCTTACTTGCCACTAACGTGCACTCATTTCCGCGCATCTCCCGGAAGATAAGAAGAATCGCTTCTAGCTCTGTGCCTGAGAGTGTACTGATAGCAGACTGCACAATCCGGCGGCGGCGGTGCTCTTCTGCATTTTCCTCGTGAACCGCCCGTGTCATCTCTAAGCCCACAACCGTTGTGCCATACTCACCTAAGATAATATCATCAATCTCATAGGCATCTTTGTCTTTGTATAAAAATAACGTTCCTAAGCGCTCTCCGGCAATATTAATCGGCGTAATCAGCGCCTGATATTTTCGGATTTCGCTTCCCTCAAAGCCAAAGGTCTGTAAGTTGACATTTTCTTTGGTGGAGAGTACGCCAAGTAAGCGCTCATTTAAAAGAGTATCGATATGGCTTCCCACCTGTCCTCCTAAAAGCTCATGAATCTCTTTTACACTCTCATAATGGCTGATGCCCAGTATCTTACCTTTACGGCTTATCACAAGCACATTGGAGATTAGAATCTCTGAGAGCACCTTGCAAATATCATTAAATACAACCTTACTGGAATTGTTGTTGTGCAGAAGTTTGTTAATCTTTCTTGTTTTATCTAATAATTGTACACTCATGCCTTCGCTTCCTCCGGTTTTTTCCAGGAAATATAGTCACAGTCTGGATAGCCCTCACAACTGTAAAATTTACGTCCTTTGGTCGAGCGCCGAAGCACCACTTCTTTTCCGCATTTGGGACAGGAAACGCCGATTTTCTCCAGATATGGTTTGGTATTTCTACAGTCTGGAAATCCAGGACATGCCAAAAATTTTCCATGTGGGCCATATTTGATAACCATGTTTTTGCCGCACTGCTCACAGATAACATCGCTGACTTCATCGACTATCTGCACCTTTTCTAACTCTTCTTGTGCCCTGTTTACGGCGGTATCAAGGTCAGGATAAAAATTGCTGACTACGGTCTTCCATTTGACACTTCCTTCTTCCACTTTATCCAGAAGTCCCTCGATATATGCTGTAAAATCCATCTCCACAATCATTGGAAATGCCTGCTTCATCATATGGTCTACGACCTCTCCAATCTCTGTCAGATACAGATTCTTTCCTTCCTTTGCCACATAGCGGCGGGCAATAATCGTACTGATAGTCGGAGCATAGGTACTAGGTCTTCCAATTCCTAATTCCTCTAACGTCTTTACAAGCGCTGCCTCGGTAAAATGTGCTGGCGGCTGTGTAAAATGCTGTTTATCTTCTAAGGTTTGAAGGGTCAGTTCTGAACTTTTATCTATCGCCTTAACAAGTGTTATATTTTTATCTTTCTCTTCTTCATCCTGGACATAGACTTTCATAAAACCGTCAAAAGCTACTGAAGAAGCCGACACCCGAAAACGATACCCGCCTCCATCGATCTTTACAGAAGTTGTATGATATTTGGCATCTGCCATACAGCTTGCCGTAAATCGCTTCCAGATAAGCTGATAGAGACGGAACTGGTCTCTAGAGAGAGAGTCCTTAATCATCGCAGGAAGCCTTTTGATATCCGTTGGCCGAATCGCCTCATGAGCATCCTGAATCTTCTTATCAGACTCTTTTTTGGCTTTTCCCTGGTGAAGATACGTATCTTTATAGCTTTCCTTAATAAAAGCTGCTGCCATCTGCTGCGCTTCTTCTGAGATTCTTGTCGAATCCGTACGCAAATACGTAATCAGACCAATCGTTCCCTGTCCTTCAATATCCACACCCTCATAGAGCTGCTGCGCCAGGCGCATCGTCTTAGTCGTGGAGAAATTCAGCACTTTAGAAGCCTCCTGCTGCAACGTACTCGTTGTAAAAGGAAGTGGTGCTTTCTTGCTGCGCTCTCCATGTTTTACTTCTGAAACCACAAAAGAAGCGTCTTTCACCGCCTCTAAAATCTTCTCCATCTCCTCCTTGGAGTGAATCTCTATCTTCTCTTTATCTGTTCCATAAAACTTTGCCATCAGAGGCTTTTTCTCTCCTTTGACCTGGAACACTGCATCTAAACTCCAGTATTCCTCTGGCACAAATGCATTGATTTCTTCGTCTCTGTCCGCAATCAGACGAAGCGCTACCGATTGCACACGGCCCGCGCTTAAGCCTCTCTTTACTTTTGCCCAGAGTATTGGGCTGATGCGATACCCCACCATACGGTCTAACATTCTTCGCGCCTGTTGGGCATCTACAAGATTCTGATTGATCATGCGGGCATTTTTAATCGACTCTTTTACGGCTGCCTTTGTAATCTCATTAAAAGTAATTCGGTACATCTTCTTGCCATCTAACTTAAGTGCCGCTGCCAGGTGCCAGGAGATTGCCTCTCCCTCCCGGTCCGGGTCAGTTGCCAGATAGACCTTATCTGCTTTTTTCGCTTCCTTGCGAAGTTTTGCAAGAATATCCCCTTTTCCACGGATGGTAATATATTTGGGTTCATAGTCATGCTCCACATCAATACCAAGCTGGCTTTTGGGGAGATCTCTTACATGCCCATTTGATGCCATCACTTCATAGTTGGCACCCAAAAATTTCTTAATTGTTTTCACCTTTGCTGGTGACTCCACGATAACCAGATATTTCGCCATTAGTAATCCTCAAATCTGTTCTTACATATTGATTTTTCTGCATTTCTCTGATACAGCCCTTAAGCTCCAACCCAACCAGAGCAAAAAGTACCTCCCGAGAGCCAAAACCAGTCTTTTTTACCAACTCCTCCAAAGATACGGGCTGTAAACGTATCCAACTATACACGATATCCTCATTCTTTTCAAGTACAATTTTCACGGATTTTTCTGAAACGTTTCTCTCAATTCCCAATGCTTCTAGTAAAACAAGGGGACTGTCGGCAAGTCCAGCGCCCTGTTTTATCAGATTGAGACACCCTTTACTCATCTCATCGCCAATCCTCCCAGGCACTGCAAATACATCTTTTCCCTGCTCTAATGCCAGGTCTGCGGTAATCAAAGAACCGCTTCTTTCTTTTGCTTCCACCACTAAGACCAGGTCTGAAAGCCCACTGATAATCCGGTTCCGCGCCGGAAAATGTCCAGCCATCGGCGGCATACCAGGTGGCTGTTCTGAGAGAATCCCACCTCTTTGTATCATCGCTTCATAAATCTTTCTGTGCCCGGAAGGATAACAGATATCCACCCCGCAGCCTAAGACCGCATAAGTGTCTCCTCCTCCTTCTAGTGCTCCTTCATGCGCCTTGCCATCAATTCCCCAGGCCATACCGCTTATTATCTGTACGCCAGCGCCTGCAAGCTCTTTAGCAAAGCTTTTTGCAATCTGGTTTCCATAGGCACTAGACCTTCTAGCCCCTACAATCGCCACACTTTTACGTGTCTTGTCAGGCAGCTTTCCCAGTACATAGAGTCCTTTTGGCATGCCTTTGTAGCACAGAAGCTTCTGTGGGTATGCGGCATGATTTTGCTGAATATATTGTATGCCATCTCTTTGCTTGCTAGTCGTGTTTCTTCTATTATATAGTTCTTCCATGCCCGCTGTTACTCCTCCCAGTATTTCTGGTCTACCTGACGGTATCCTATCGCTTCTAACAGATGACTTTCCCTTATCTGTTCTTCTTTGTCAAGGTCGGCAATTGTGCGGGCTACCCGGATAATCCGATGATAGGCCCTGGCACTTAACTGCATCTTCTCAAAGGCGGTCTCCATCAGTTGTTCTTCTTTAGGATTTAGCGGGCAAAATCTCTTAATTGCAGCCGAAGGAAGCCTTGCATTAAACTGCCAGTCACATCCTACGTAGCGCTCTTTTTGAATCTTGTGCGCTGCTTCTACCCGCTCTCGTATCCGGGCTGAGCTTTCATTTTCTGTCTTTTTTAAAAGGTCTGTATACTCTACCCGGGAGACCTCTGTACAGAGGTCCATCCGGTCCAAAAGCGGCCAGGAAATCTTGTGGATATAGCGGCGGACTTCTCCTGGAAGGCAGCTACATCTTTGACGGTCCGGGTAGAATCCACAGCGACAGGGATTCATTGCAGCCGTCACCTGAAAATGCGCCGGAAAGCTATATTTACCATTGACCCGGCTAATCGTCACCCATCCTTCTTCCATCGGCTGACGAAGAACCTCTAAGACATTTCTAGAGAATTCTGGAAGCTCATCAAGAAATAATACGCCTCTGGTAGCTAAACTAATCTCTCCTGGCAAAATCTTTTTGCCGCCTCCTGCCAGTGCATTGGCGGAGATGGTATGGTGAGGTGCCCGAAACGGCCGCACTTTCGCTAATCCCTCTTTGCCAACCAAAAGACCACAGGCACTATAGACCTTAGAAATCTCCAGACTTTCTTCCATGGTAAGGGCTGGCAGAATCGTTGGCATCCTTTGTGCAATCATCGTCTTCCCAGAACCAGGGCTTCCAATCATCAAAAAATTATGCATACCAGCCGCTGCAATCTCCGCTGCTCTGCGTGCTCCATGCTGCCCGTTGACCTCACAAAAGTCCACGGAATAAGAAGCACATTCTGGCTCCCAGAGATGAAGTGCTTCTGTATGTGCTTCTATATAAGATGGAGATAACAGGCACTCTAAAAGTTCTTTTAGACTTTCAATGCCAACAACCAAGATGCCAGGAAGAGAAGCACCCTCCCCTCTGTTATCTCTAGGAATTATGCAAAACTTACTTTTCATCTGCCTTGCCAGCATCACCGTCTGTAAAACCCCGCTTACCGGGCGTACCGCCCCATTTAAGCCAATCTCACCTACCATCATGATATTTTCCGCATAATCCCTTGGAACGACGCCAAGAGCCACTAAAAGCCCCGCTGCGATTGGAAGGTCAAACCGGGTACCCTCTTTGCGTATATGAGCGGGTGACAGGTTGATAGTCACTTTTTTAGGTGGAAAGGAAATCCCTGTGTTTCTAAGAGCCGTACGCACCCGGTCCGCCGCTTCCCTTACCTCCGGCGCCAAATCTCCCACCATGGAAAACTGCGGAAGACCATCACAGATATCCACCTCCACACGCACCAGATACGCATCCATTCCAAGCACAGTTGCTGATAATATACTACTAAACATATTTTCTTCCTGCGGACTTATATTTGGAAAAACAATGTGATATACATTCAGATTTTAGACGGTATACAGTATAGCATAGTTTGTGGGGGGATTCAATCCTGCTTTGAAAATATAAAATTTTGCGAAATATGGGTGCTTGGCCACTTTAAAAAAAGAAGAATCCCTCAACTGTGCTGGAACATGATTGAGGGATTCGTTCTTTGATTACATGCAGTACTCATATCTTTTTGCCTATTGGCATTATAGCATATGTATTTTTACTTTTCAATATGCAAAACAAAGAAGAATCTATCTGTCTTTAGTCTTTTATGCCACCTGTGCATTCTCCTTAAATGCATTGATAATCTGCACAAATTTCACCTGTTCTTCGCGATTAAAAATCATCTGAAATTTAAAAGGTCTGTCAAATGGTGCTTTCATCAAATCAAGTACATCTTTTACACAGCCATTTTCCACTACATAATCTACGACTTGATCGATAAAATGTATCTGTTCCGCACTTGGTCTTGTCTCTATTATAAACGTAGAAAATGCCGCATTGGCAGAAGCTCTGTCCATTTTTGCAATCTTACGAATTAAAATACCAAATGGAGTGTCTGAATAGTTTGCCTGATATTCTTCCTGTGTGCCCAATTCCTCTGTAAAAATACGCTCTAATTCTCTGTAATCCTTCTCTGTAATTGGCTCATTGTGAATTAATTTTTTAATAGATGGATGTTGTTTATGAGTTTCCACATAATGATTGACTTTTTTCTTATAATCCTCAAAGTCATCCGTTGCCATACTGAACTCTCTGCCTTCCACCCGATAAAGTATCTTATCTTCAAAGTCCACATAGTGAATCTTCGTATGCTCAGGCAGAATAAATTTCATAATATCACGCAATTCTTTTCGAAGTTCTTCAAATGCTAAAATATCTTTTGCCTTCCAATACTCCTCTGCCTGTATCTCTCTAAGCTTAGGAATTTTGGCTTTTACTTCTGGAATATGCGCATCCTCTGTCAATAGAATTGTTGCATTTTTTTGAATACGATTTTTAATTCGATTAAAATTCCGATCTTTTTCAAGTGTTGTTAAAATCAGACCATACATCGAATTATCAAAATGAATTGCATTTTCATTTGTCTCGTAAGAAGAAATCAAAGGAGCTAGATGCTCAACAATGTCTTTTACATCCGTATCGGTAAGAGATGCAAAATATTTTTTGTCTTTATATTTTTCCACATAGCGAAGTTTTAGCTTTACTTCTACTCTTTCAGGCTCCAAATTTTGAATGTTTTCTACCACATCCTCTACAAGCTCTGAGCGAAATTTCTGATATTCATCTGCAATATAATCTGCATGTTGCAGCCATTTTATAATACGCACTTTTTTGGAAAATATCTCAGAGATTGGAGAGAGCACAAAGCCTGCTTCTTTTCCTTTGGGATTCTCTCCAAAATACTGAAAATTTCTCATATAGTCAAAAATATAAAATTCCTTTTTGTGATTTCCAACACCAAATAGATTTTCACACAGACGTGTCCCTCTGCCTATCATCTGGTCAAATTTAATCCTGCTATACACCTTTTTCGCAAATACAAGATTTACAATCTCTGGTACATCAATACCTGTCTCTAACATATCTACAGTAATTGCAAGAAATGGCATATCGTCTGGCTTTTTAAAATCCTGAAGATTCTTATCTGCATATGGCTCATCACAGATAACCAGTTTACAAAATTGCCCTTTGTATTCAGGATACAACGTATCAAATCTTGTCATAAGAAATTGTGCATGTTTTTTGGTCTGCGCAAAGATAATTGTTTTCCCCACATGATTTTCATTTTTATGTCGGATTCCATGATTCATCAGGTCACTAAGCATCCGGTCAGCGGTATCTTTGTTAAAAATATATCGATTGATTTTCTCTGGCGGAATTCGCTCTGGAGTCTCTCCTTCCTCTGTAAATTCATCTTCATAGTAGGCTTTCTCGTTCTCATCCATATCTTCAGGATTCAGACCTTCTTCTGTTATCTTGGTAGCTGTCTCAATCGGGCAGAATGGTACAAGCACATGGTCTGTATAGACCGCTTCTTCATACTCATATACATCGGTTGGCATATTATTTTTCATCTGAAAGAAATCATAGGTAGACTGATGTACTGTCTTTTTAGGAGTCGCTGTCAGTCCCAGTTTGATGGCGTCAAAATACTCAAAAATAGCCCTATATTTATTAAAAATACTTCTGTGTGCTTCGTCTACGACAATCAAATCAAAATGACCTGGTGAGAAAAAACGGCTTCCATCTTCGTTTCTTTCTGCATCAATCGCATTTATCATCGTTGGATAGGTAGAGAATACAAATCTTGCATTTCGTTCTTTTTTATCTTTCACCAGATTACAGGTTGTGGTGTTGGGAATATATTTTTGAAATGCTTCCTTTGCCTGTTGTACAAGTGCTTTTCGGTCAGCCAAAAAAAGCATGGTAGTAATATGTTCTCCTCTTGTCAGAACATCTGCAATAGAAGCAGCTGTTCGTGTCTTGCCTGTCCCTGTTGCCATAATCAGAAGACAATTCCGGTCCCCTTTTTCATAGTTTTCGCAGCATTTGGTTACCGCGCGAAGCTGATAATGTCTGTTTGTTATTTTTTCATCAATCTGTATAGTGGAAAGAGGCTTACGATGATAACGGCGCTCTATCATCTTCTCCAAATCACAGTTCTGAAATACACCACTGACGATTCTTGGCGGAGAGAAGGTATCATCCCACAGATAGGTCTCAAAGCCGTTGGTATAAAACATAAGCGGCCGAAAGCCCTGCATTTTCTCTATACAATCCGCGTAGATTTCACTTTGATTTTTCCCTTTTTCAGCAGATACAGAAGTCTTCTTGGCTTCAATCACTGCAATAATTTTCCCAGTGTCTCCCCAGATTACATAATCAACAAACCCTGTACCAGATTTATTTGGCATACCAACCACTGGGAATTCTGTCTCTATACAGTTCCTTTTTGCAGTCTGGCTAAAGGTATAACCATTGGCTCTTAAATCTGCATCAATATAACGTTTTCTGGTCTCCCACTCTGCCATATGGTCATTATAATCATAGGCGCGTTGTTCTGTATGGAGCTTTTTGGCTTCTGTTCTTTCCTGGCTTAGAGATGCATTAATACGCAATAGCTCCTGAATCTGCTTGTCCTTTTCATCTACAATTTTATCTGCATTTTTCTGTATATCCTGAATAATAGTAGTATATTTTTCTTCTATTTGCTTACTTTTAGCATTGGCATCGGGAATTCGTTTATCATCAAATTTTCTCTCAGTATATTCCTGTCCATAACAATATTCTATCCACTGGACAAAATCAAATAAAATATTTAAAGAAAGAATTGCCTCTTCTCTGGAAAGAGTTCTGGCAGTATGTACCGATTTATTTCCATTGGATACAATATACTGAAAACGCCTCCATAGATTATGGTCCATAAGAGATGGGAAACCATTGTTATGTAATAATGATTGCAGACCATCCTCACGAGGTCTTCTAAGAGTGTTGTCTGTGGAATATATCCATTTTACACAAAGCTCTAATGCTTTACGGGAGGCTACGGCGCTTAGGACGGGAGAAGTGGAGAGAACATTTTCGGCATCGATGCAAGATGAAGCAAAGAGAGCAAATTCGCGGCTGTCTTTTAGATATGAAAAATTAGTACTCATATAGTGTGTCCTTTCTTTTTGTATTTTGTTTTGATAACATAAATTTCAATTTGTCGACTTGGTGGACGAAGGTGGCGAATTGAGTTTGGAATTTAATTGGAGGCAAAAAAACCTTATAATTTTCTAAAAAATTGGCAGGAACCCTTTTCTGTCCAGCACTGCCTGTCATATTAGCTGCTGCATCTTTTCTAAATGTATCAAAAGATGTCAAACCATATAACCAATATGGATTACTTACACCTTCTATAGGTCTTATCACATGAAATTCTGTTGAGCCAAAACCAACACCATTACAAAGCCCTACTGCCACAGCACCTTTACCATTTTCCATACATGGAGTAATTTTGGCAAAAAGAACATCATTCTCTGAAAAATAAGTAAATCCAGTCTTTACATTATCATATAATCTTATTTCTGACGCATCAATATTACCATTTTCTGATATTGCAGGCATAGGTATAAAAGAAACTTCCATTCCTATTTGTAATCGTTTATCTTGTCCTTTTTTAGGGTTTATTACACAACATTTTCCAAGTGTTGAGGCACCCCAACCCTTTTCATTTGTTCCTGGCATACCAAACATCTCCACAAATCGGGATTTGATTAATTCATCTAATTTTATAAATTGTTGTTTTTCCCATTCAATAATTAACTCTAATCTAGATAATATTTCTATAATTTCATCTTGTTTAGTAAGCTCTGGACATTTTATAACTAGCTTTGATAAATCTTCTTTATTAAATCCTGCTTGTGCTGCCCTAGAACCAACATTTAATATACTATTTTGAAAATATGATGATTTTAGATAATAATACAAATATTTCTTTCTAAGTTTATTTACATTAGGAATTGTTTTCATAATGGCCACATTATATGCACCAGCTAAGCCTGTAAGAATCTTTCCTATTGATGCTCCATAGCGTGCAATTAAAATATCATCTTCTGCACATTGCTTTATTGAACTAGAAATTTTTACATATTCAGGTATAACTTTTCCGCTCTGAGTAAAATCTCTAATTTGAAGCATTCTAACATAACCAACTTGAAATTCAAATGACCATTCATTTTTGGGCGGTTGTGAGCCACCTTGAAAATCACACACATCACACAATTTTTCCATAATTCATCCCCACAAATCTAAAGTTGTATATTATGCCATATACTTTCTGTGGGATGTTTTTACATTGCTTTGATTAACCATTGCATACTTCATCGTAGTATCAATCTGCTGATGTCCTAGTAATTCTTGTACTTGTTCTATAGGCATTCCTTTATCAATAGCTTTTGTTGCCATAGTTCGTCTAAATTTATGGGGATGGATATTATATATTTGTAGTCTTCTTCCCAACTCTCTTAGTCTTGTTTCTACTCCACTAATCTGCAATCTTTCATATGGTATATGGAGCGAAACAAATAAGGCTGGATTGTTATCTTTTCTGTCTGCAAGATAATTCTGAATATGCAACTTCGTTCGCGCATCGAAATATACTTTGCGCTCTTTATCTCCTTTTCCATATACAACACATTCTCTTTCTTCAAAATCCAAATCTGCAATATTTAGATTTACCAGTTCTCCAACTCTCATGCCAGTAGAAATTAGTATA
>Ga0137308_101963_pt1 | contig 16419 bp, 14 predicted proteins | sample Inofrocosms_June_FD_97181 | JGI IMG/M metagenome (GOLD analysis project Ga0137308, IMG submission 97181) | Mouse cecal microbial communities from Vienna, Austria - N-Acetylneuraminic and N-Acetylglucosamine D2O microcosms_June | ecosystem: Host-associated > Mammals > Digestive system > Large... | reverse complement strand
GACGCCCCCTTCAAGGCAAGCGGCACAAACCGTTGTTTTTTGTCCCGAATCGTATGGCGGCTGCCGGGTGGATATGGTATGATAACATTGAATAAATGTATGTTGAGAGGGGGAGGCATCATGCGCGTGGCGGTGGTGGACGACGGCGCCCGGGACCGGGAGTGGCTGGCGGGAGAGTTGGCTGCCCTGCTGGCCCGGCGGCGGCTGGAGGGGACGGTGGCGGCCTTCGCCAGCGGCGAGAGCTTCCTGGAGGCGGCCCGGGCGGAGCACTATCAGCACCAGATGCGGGTCCACACCGCCGGGGGCGGGCTGCTACCCGGCTGTGCTGGCATATGCGCTGGCCGGTGTCGGCGGTGCTGCTGCCGCTTCTGGCGGTCCTGGCCGTGGCTTTCTGCCGGGTGGTAACCCTGCCTGTCTGGAAATCCGTCAGCATCTTCTTGGCGGTGTGCGGCGTTTGGTCCTCCCTGAGTTGTCTGACCGTGGTCGCCAACGCCGTCCTCAGTCCCGGCAGCAAGAACACTCCCTGGCTGTGCTTTGCGGCGGGGTGGATCCAGATGGCGCTGGTCTGGTATCCCGCCACCCACGCCGTGCGCCGCCTGCTGCGGGAGGAGGCGATCGTCCGCACCTGGTATGTCTTTTGGATTCTGCCGGTGGTGTTTCTCTTCTTCAATTTGCTGATCCTCCCCGAACAGGGAGAGGATCTGCTGAACGGGCGGCTGCTGTCTATCTACCTTGTGCTGGCCCTGCTGACGCTGGGGCTGCTACACCTGTTTTACCTGATGGCCCAAGAGCTGAACACCAATGTGAGCCTGCGGCGGGAAAACCAGTTCCTCCAGATGCAGACCGCCCAGTATGAGACTCTGCGGTCCGCCATCGACGAGACCCGCCGACGAGCTGAACCTGTGCGAAAATCCAGCGGTGGACGGCGTGTTCACCGCCTGCTTCTGCATGGAAGTGGTAACGCGGGCATAGGTGTCCAGGGTGAGCCCGGCGCTGTAGCGGCCCAGCATGGCGGAGAGGGTTTTCACGTCCACCCCGTTTTGCAGGGCCAGCACGGAAAATGTGTGCCCTTATGGCATAATAAGGGCACATCGGAAACCTTTGTGGTGCAATGGGTTGACTGACTTGTCCTTATTCTTTTTCCACTAAAACGGGCCCTCAAATGGGCGCTGAGGAAGGAGGGATAAACGAGGGCTGCACTTAAAAGCAAATTCTTCCAAAGCCAAATAGGCAGCTCTCAAGTCAAGTAGATTTATCCATTGTTACATTCAAAAATGTCTTTGATTTGATATTGATAAGACAGGCCACAACGATTAAGTCCTACACATAGATTCAGAAGTTTTTCTGTCTGCTTGCTCTTGCAAAAAATTCATCAAAAAAATGCTTGGTTATGCCTTGTTTCTATTGCTATGGAATTGAAGCCCTTTGCTGAACTCCCTATTGAAAATCCCGCTCCTGCTGCGCGCTTTTCAGATATTGCATCTTTTTAGCGATGTTTTATTGCTTTTTCCCGCAAATGTGTTATAATAAAATTATATTTTGGATATTATTCAAAGTGGATTATACTACGCTAATTATTTTCACAGAATTTTGAAATAATTTCTCCGCTTTTTGCATTCTCTTTCAAAAACCATATACCTCATCAACAAAGAAAGGCAGCCTATTCCTCACACACATTTTTTGCAAATTTATGCAGGATTTTGGGAATTGGCAAGGTAATTTGCATGATTTACACACCTTTTGGGCAGACCGGATGCTGCGTCTCCGAGATTGCACTTGGTACATGGGGAATCAGCGGATCGGGCTGGGATGAGAACTCTGAAGATGTGCGGCTGGACGCCATTCGGTCCGCAATTGAAAGCGGCATAAATTTTATTGATACCGCTCCTGCCTACAATGGCGGCATTGCGGAAGATTATGTTGGCCGCGTTGTTCAGAAAATGGGAATTCGGGACAAGGTATATATCGTCACCAAATGCGGCACGGAGTTCGTCAACGGGAAATACGTACGGAGCTGCGCTCCTTCCGTTATTCTTCGGGAGTGCGAAACTTCCCTGCGGAATCTTCGTACCGACTACATCGACCTGTATTTAATTCATTGGCCTGATGCCAGCGTCCCTATTGCGGAGACTATGGAGACCTTAAATAATCTGAAGCAGCAAGGTAAAATCCGGCATATCGGCGTTTCCAATTTCAGCAGGGAGCAGATCATCGAGGCCAGCAAATATGGCCTAATCGAAGCCTATCAGCCTCAATATTCCATGGTATTCCGTTCTAACGAAAATCAAATGAAATGGGCCGCCGAACAGGGCATGGGTATCATGGCCTACGGCTCCCTGGGTGCCGGTATTCTAACCGGCACCTACCGCAAGCGCCCTAAATTTCCCCCTACGGACAACCGGAGTCGGTTTTATAAGCACTTCAAAGAACCAAAATTCAGCAGGATCATGAAACTGGTCAGTCTAATGGACGTGATTGCGGAAGTTCACGGCGGCATCCCTCTGGCGCAGATCGCTATCAACTGGTGCGTTCAAAAGCCGTTTGTCTCCTCTTCCATTGTCGGCGTTCAGCATCGGGAACGCATCATGGAAAACTGCGGGAGCTTTGATTGGGTCCTTACAGACGAGGAAGCCGCGATTTTAGACGCTGCCATCAAATTGTATTTGGAACAATGACTACGAAAGCGAAAGAAGGTTCCCCTGCCTTATTGGCATATGGCAGGGGAACCTTTTATCATAGAAACACTCTGAGAGCATCAATCATCGTGATGCTTTCCCATACCCGCAGGAGGTAGAGACCTCCGGGCAGAAAGGATAATTACCAACAGCGTCATGATATAGGGAATCATCATCAGGAAATTTGCATTGATCTCCGCATTTTGAATTACGGTCCGTAAAGCCTCAAAGAAAGCAAAGAACACACCGCCCAGGATCGTGCGCAGGGGATTGTATCCGCTGATTACGTTGATGACCATACAAATATAGCCCCGTCCGGCAGTCATACCCTCCGTGAACATATTCAGCTGTCCTAAAGACAGATAGACGCCCCCCAAGCCGGCAAGCGCCCCGCAGACCGCCTCACCCATGTACTTATACCCTGTGGTGTTCAGCCCAACCGTGGAAGCTGCCGCCGGGTTCTCGCCTACCATGCGCATTCGAAGCCCGTATTTGGTCTTAAACATGAACACCCAAGCCACTAAAACCACGGCCAGCATAATGAAAAACATCACATTCTGCGTCTTGAGAATCTCTCCGACGATCGGCAGCTCAGCTAGCCAGGAATCGCTGTAATTCCCAAAATTATTGACGATGGGAGACATACTCTCGTTGTCAAACACCAGCTTCAGCAGCAGAGGGGCCAGAGCTGTGGACAGCAGGTTCACGCAAACGCCGCTGATCGCAGGGTTGACTTTAAAAGTAATATGCAGCAGCCCGTTCAGCAGGGCAAAGAGGACCCCCGCCAGAATGCCGCACAGCATTCCCACCCAGGGGCTGCCGGAATAATAGGAACCGATTACGGCGAAAAACGCGCCGCCAATCATCATACCCTCACAGCCCAAATCCGTAATGCCCACCCGGACGGAAAAGGCCCCGCCGGTAGTCGCCAGGACATATGGAACCGCCATTCGAAGCGTTGCCGCTATGAGTAATACCGTCATGTTTTTCCTCCTCTCCCAGCCGCACGGACACTCCGGCGAAAGCACTTCCTGAGCCAATTCAGCGAAATGATGCTGTCTACCATTCTGGGTGCCGCAACAAAGACCACCACAAACGCCTGGATTACGCTGACAAACTCTTTCGGTACACTGGACATCCGGTTGAGGATCATGGAGCCGGCCTTTAAAACGCCAAAAAGCCCTGCGGAAGCCACAGACATCAAGGGATCATACGCCGCCAGTGCCGCAACGGAAATGCCGGACCAGCCGTAACTGTCCGAAAAGCCATCGATAAACTTATAGTTTACTCCCAGGATCATGACGGCTCCGCACAGGCCCGCCATGGCCCCGCTGAGCGCAAAGCTGACAAGAAACACCCGGTTTACCTGAATGCCGGCGGTCTGCGCCGCCCGAAGGTTCTGCCCAATTACCTGCATCTTGTAACCCAACGTGCTTTTTTTCAGCACGATCTCCAATACAATGCCCAGGATTACCGCCAAAAAGATGGCGTACGTCAGCTGCGTATTTTTCATCAGCTTGCCAATCCGGGCCGTTACCGCGATCTCCTCTGTCATGCCCCAGATGCTGTCCTTCGCACGGAACGGGTCATTGCACATATACGTCACCAGCAGGGCAATGATCTCGTTCAGCATGACGGTCGTAATGATCTCACGGGCGCCAAATCGGTTTTTTAAGTAGGCGGTCAGGCCGCCCACTAAGCCGCCGGCCGCGGCGCCCCCCAGAATGCAGATCGGCAAATGGATAATCAGGGGCAAGCCCCTCAAATAAACGCCCAAGAGAGCCGACGTCATGGCGCCGCTGAGCATCTGCCCCTCCAAGCCCAAGTTTACCAGGCCGCACTTGGCGGCAATCGCATAGCCGATTCCGCTGAACATCAGAGGAGTGGCCTGCGCCAGCACGGAAGCAACGTTTTTAGGAGAGCTGAAGGCCAGCGCAAAAACCTGATAGTATACCCAAAAAGGATTATAGCCGCTGACCGCAATCATAATGCCGCCCACTGTCAGTGCCAGAACAAATGCCAAAACAGGCTTCTTCACACCTTTCCAGACAGCGCAGCATCTCGTTTTCCAATTAATATTCATGCACCGTTCCTTTCAGTTCCTCCGGTGAGCCGCCTGTCATCAGCAAGCCTAGCTCTACATCTGTCAGAACGTCCGCCGGCGTCTCAAAGGCAAGCCTGCCTTCGTACATTACCGAGATCCGGTCACTGAGCTGCATAACCTCATCCAGGTCGGCGGAAATCAGCAAAATCGCCGCGCCCTCATCCCGCAGACGCCGAATCCGCCCGCGGATATATTCGCTGGCGCCCACATCCACCCCCCGGGTCGGCTGGGCAACGATCAACACGTTTGGACATTTGGAAATCGCCCTGGCCACCACCACTTTTTGCGCGTTTCCCCCGGAAAGAGCGCCGACCTTGGTCTGAGCGTCGGGGGCCTTAATCAGGAACTCCTCAATCAGCGCTTCCGCCTGCTCCGTGATAACCTGACGGCGGAGCAGCCCATGGTTGGAAAACTCCGGCGTATCCTGATAGCCCAAAATCAGGTTGTCGCTGATCCCCATCGTGGGCACCAGCCCCATAACATTGCGGTCCTCCGGAATGTGGGCCAGCCCGCTGCGCAAAAAGGCATTTGGGTTTCCGGTAATTTCTTTTCCATTTACGATGACCGTCATGCTCTGCGGCCTTTTCTGCCCCGTCACACAGTCCAGCAGTTGGCTCTGTCCATTTCCCTCAATGCCGGCAATGCCTAGAATCTCACCGCTGCGGATATCAAAATTGATATCTTGGAGCAATTTCTGCCCCTTCTCCTCCAAGCTGAGGTTCCGAACGGAGAACATGACTTCGCCCTTTTTCCTCGTCCGCTCCACCACGCCCAGCTCCACATGGCGGCCGACCATCATGTCGGACAGCTCACTGAAGGTTGCCTGCTTCGGGTCCACATCATCCCGGATCATCCTGCCGTCCCTTAGGACCATCACGCGGTCCGCAATGGCTTTTGTCTCCTTCAGCTTATGAGTAATGATGACAATGCTCTTTCCGCGTTGACGCAGTTGATCCAGAACTACGAAAAGGTCCTTTGCCTCATTTGGCGTCAGCACAGCGGTGGGCTCATCTAAAATGATGACTTCCGCTTCCCGGTAAAGGGTCTTGAGAATCTCCACGCGCTGCTGCTCTCCTACAGAAAGCGTCCCAAGTTTCGTGTAAGGGTCAATGTTGAAATGGAACGTTTGAATTAGATCCTCGATTGTCTGGTATTCCTTTTTCCGGTCCACAAAAATGCCTTTGCAGGGTTCGTTTCCGGTTATGATATTATCGGCCACCGTGAAGGCGGAAACCAGCATAAAATGCTGATGGACCATGCAGATGCCAAGGTTAATGGCATCCGCCGGTTTTTTGATCTGCACAGGCCGGCCTCTATAGCGGATCTCTCCGCTGTCCATGGTGTGCATTCCATAAAGTATCTTCATCAAAGTCGTTTTTCCGGCGCCATTTTCCCCCAAGATTGAAAGGATTTCCCCTGGTTTTAGGTAAAAATCAACCGCATCTACGGCCTTTGTTCCAGGAAACGACTTTGAAATATTCTTCATTTCTACAACGTTCATGAATCTCCTCCTTTTGAAAGCTGTCCAATTGCAGACCATTCCGCTTCGCCGCCGTCCGACTGGAGATCGGACGGCGGCAGAGCGTCTGTCTCCTCAGCTCTTATACTGATAAGTTTTCGCCCACTCATCAATTTCGTTGGGCTCATTTACAAACTCGATTTCTCCATTCGCAGCTTTAGTTTTTATATCCTCCAGAATGACGGTAATGTCGTCCGGAATTTCAATATTGACCCCGTCAAAGCTGATATCACAAGCGCTATCGGCGATTCCGTAAATATGAGTGCCGGGCTCCCAGGCATCGTTCAGGACCATCTCAACCGCCTTGTACACAAAGCTGTCAAAGCGAGTGATCGAGATGCACATCTGATTCGTTTCCGAAACCAGCGCAGGACTGGTGGAGCAGAAATACCGGCCAGATTCCTCGGCGGCCGCCAGAACGCCGTTTGCAGAAGAGCCGCAGTTGACGGAAACAGCATCCACGCCGGCGCCATACATCGTCAGAGCAATTTCCTTCGCCGTAGTGGGGTCCGTATAGCTGCCGACGATGGAGTAGATAAGCTCCACCTCAGGGTTTACATATTTGGCACCGGACAGGAAGCCGGCAGCCCCGGCCCGAGAGGTAAAGGTGTCGGCGCCGCCGACGAAGCCGATCTTATTGTCGGCGTTGGCCAGGCCGAAGTCATCTGGGCGCAAAGTCGCCAAGCCGGCCAAACAACCCGACAGGAACTGCCACTGGGGATAATCCGCACGGATTCCGATGATGTTCTTTAACTCGCTCTTTACGCCCGCGTCAATCAGGGCGAACTTCTGGTCGGGATAGGCGGCGGCGCACTCTTCCATGGAGTCTCCCCGGTCGGAGCCCACTACAATAATCAGGTCATACAGTTCATCACTGGCGAAGGCGTCGATCTGGGTTGCGGCCTCGCTGACTGTGGCGGCCTCCACATAGTTGAACGCAATCCCCAATTCGTCGCGGGCCTGGCAGATGCCGTCCCAGCACCAGTCGTTGAAGTTCAAATCTCCCAACGTACTGAACACGATGGCAATATTCGCCGTAGGCTCCGCAGCGTCGCCGGTTCCTCCCGCATCCGGTGTGTCCGGGGTTTTACTCCCGCCGCCGCAGGCGGTCAGCAGCATCGCAAGGCTCATCACGGTCGCAAACAATTTTACTATCTTTTTCATGGAATTACCTCCTAATTTTTTTGTGTACCATAAGTGTTTAAAGCGTCAAGTATCGTTGTTTGGAGTATCCCTCAAAAGTGAAGCCGATTGCGCTGCTTTACCAGCTTTTGCTGAAGAAGCGCTACGTTCAAATCCGCTGCGGCTTTTCCGGATTCCGCGATCATAGCCGCAGCAATGCCGGACGCCTCGCCGGTCTGAGCGCAGATGGCTATCAGCCGGATTGTATCCCGAGGACGGCCGTCACTGGAGATATTTCGGCCCGCAGACAGCACATTGTCACATTGACGGCTGTACAAGCAGCGGTAAGGAATTTCAATGCGATAGGGCTCAAACTCCTCTTTGGTACAGCCGATCGAGTCGTCAAAGTGCAGCTCACGGTCCTTTTCGCTGAGGGTATATTCTCCAACCAAAGCGCGGGTCTTGCGGTATTCCGCTATTCCTGGGATCGAGACCAGACAGCGCTTGTTTCTTTCAAAGCTTTTCAGCCGGGCTAGTCCCATATTCATGCCGCGCATGATAAATTCCGAAACCTCTTCCGGCGTGCGGATGCCATACTGCGGAGCATCCCGATCCAAACAGTCCTCATGGGGATTCGCGCCAATTGCCTCGATATGGATCGCCTTTCCCACATCTCCGGCGTCAATGGCTTTTTGCATACTGTCCAGGTCTGCGGAGAGCATCCAGAAGGTCAGCGCATTCTCTGGGCGTTCCACCATATCCACGCCCGCACGGTGCAGGAGGTCGCCGTCGCCGCTGGCGTCAACAAACGCCTTGGCCTCATAATAATATCGGCCTGCTTTTGTCTCCACGCTGACTCCTTCGCAGCGGCTGTTTTTCATCCGGGGAATACAAAACAAGGCGTCGTAAAGAAGGTCGATCTGCTCCTTCTGCATGAGTTCATTCAAAGAAAGCGCAAAGGCTGGGGCATTGAATACCGTCTGGTATCTACCCTTTCCAGGTTTCTCCTCCGCGCCGTAGGCCCAGCCTTCCGGCAGGTCTCCATAGGAATAGCGAATGGATAGATGCAGCAATTCTTCCGCAATGCCGCCTACCAGCTTTTGACCCTGACCGTCGTCCAGCGGCGGATGGTAGAGCACCACTAAGCCTAAAGTCGCCAAACCGCCTAAGCAACTGGCTTTTTCAATCAGCAGAACACTCCGGCCCTGGCGGCGGGCCGCCACCGCAGCGCTCACACCGGCAATGCCGCCTCCTACTACGATCACGTCATAGCTCTTGCCCGTATGGAGTGTCACCATGTCCTTTCCGGCACTTCCCATTGTCAAGCGTCTCCTTCCAGGTATTGCTCGATTGCCGCATCAAGCGCGGCGACTTCCTTTTCGGTCAGCATCCATTCAAATCCAGCGCAATTCTCCTCCACTTTCCGGCGGCTCTGCGCACCAACAATGCAGGAGCCCACAAAGCTCTTCTGGGCACACCAGTTCAAAGCGATTTGGGACAGCGGCACATTGTTCCGTTCCGCAGACAGCCGGTCCATCACTTCAACTACTTTCATAACCTTGGAGAACATTGGCTCTTGGAAGTGTTTGTAAAAGCGGCTGCGGTTGTCCGAGGCCGCAAAGGCAGTCAGCTGGCGAAACGCGCCTGTTAAAATACCGGCTCCCAGGGAACCATAGGTCATAACACCCATGCCCTGCCCGCAGGCCCATTTCATCTGTTCCTCGTTGGAGCGGAACACCATGGAGTATTGGGGTTGGTAAACCTCGATGGAGCCATACCGGCCTGCCTCCTCAATCTGCTCTCTGCCGAAATTCGAAACGCCGATGTGCCGAATTTTCCCCTGCCGCTTTAACTGATTCAGCGTTTCCATAGTCTCCGCAATAGGAACACTGGCATCCGGCCAGTGGATCAGATAAAGGTCGATATAGTCTGTCTGCAAATTGCGCAAAGACTCCTCGCACTGGCGTAAAATTGCCTCTGGCGCACAGTTGCGGACATACGCCCCATCGATGAACTCTGTACCGCACTTGGTGGTAATAATCATTTTCTCCCGCACGCCCATATCTTTTAGGACCGATCCGATGTACCGTTCCGCGACGCCGGAATTGTAAGCCGGCGCCGTGTCAATCAGATTGATTCCACATTCTACGGCGGAACGTATTGCATCCAAGCGGGTTTCTTCTTGATTGTCGTCCCAGCCTGCCCCGCCGATTCCCCAGGTGCCAAGTGCAACCTCAGAGACTTTCAGGCTGGTTTTTCCAAATTCTTTGTACCGCATGCTTTCATCCTCCTTTTGTACTACGTGGTTTTCAGGTACGATAACCCCCTATTTCCAAAAAAAGAAATGGACACTCGACTGTGCAATACAGCACAGTCAAATGCCCACTACAATCATCGGCATTCCCATGCCGATTCCTGATATTAATGGAAATATTCAGTTATTGCGTACACAGAGGATATTAAAAGCCAAATCCGAAATACAGGGGTGCCTCTGGGACACCGGATTTACCCATCGGGGTAAAGGATTTTATGAGGCTTCTAGTGCATACGCCCGCAGAGGCCTTCTTTATTAGGCACCTACGAAAAACTGTTCAAAAAACATATATAAAAGGGGGATGTTGAAATTTTAACATGCGCCCAGCACTGTGTCAAGTTTTTTTATAAATACTCCGCTTTTTTTGTGAATTTAGACAGACTCCCTGATCCACTTTTGTTCATAACCTAACATGACAGTCCAGCAGTGGCCAGTTCTCCCGGACCGGTGCAAACCACGTCGGCAATCGGCCGATAACCGATATAATATAATAAGATGGGCACGGAAAAATACGCTGATTATATGGAGAAGGCATCTTTCCATATGACGGGATATTTGCCGCCTCTGTTTAGCGGGAGGATATGAAGGGTAAGGGGTATCCGTATTTCTGCGCTAAGCCCAAAGCGCCATGACGACATCCACTCCTATCGCGATGCTGCGGGCAGCATTGCTCAAACGCACCGCTACACCGTGTCTCCCCGAAGAGGGCACCCGAGCCATGTATAAACTCAAAGCCTTGGTAAAGGCCGGTTGAAGCATGCGGAATCCGGAAAACCCATACCCCGCCGTAAATCATCAAAAAACGAAAGCTTGGGGGCTGGGCCACCGAGGAGATTCTTCTTGGCGGGAGTCCGGGGCTTATGAATACGAGAGACGGGTTTCTGCTGTTTCCCATCCCATCAAATCCAGGAAACGGAGGCGCTGTATTTATGGTTGAAGAAAACGTGTTGACTATGTCTAGGGAATATGCCGCCGCCGTGCGTAAGACGATGGATGTGCGTGGTGGCATCCTCTATGGCTTCCATGTATGGGGGGCAAAAAAAGACAGCGATATGATACCGCTGTCGTGGCAGATCGGATCCCTGGCGACTATCTAGATACATTGGCCTCTTTATGGTGGCTAACGAATGATGAGAACGAAAAGTATTGAACCTGTTTTGCTGTTGACCTCATGCGACGAGAGCGGATTTCTGGATACCATCCAACGAACCGGAATCGCCGCCTGCTTCTGCATAGAGATGGGGCCTCCGAACGGAGAGGGGAATACGTATTCATCCTTCTGTTCTATGCCAATGCCCGTGTCGCCGTGTTTTTCCAACTACCTCCTATATGGAAGTCTCTCTCAAACAAAAATACTCTTTCCATAATAGAGCGAATGGTCAAAAACATACCCTTCCAGTTTCCTTCGCAAATAGCCACTTGACGTTTACAGTGGATGACCGGCAGCAGATTGAGAGTTCTATAACAATCCAAGAAATTAGCAAGGAATACCAGCGGCAGAAAACCAACCAGCGCAGTCGGATGGGCGGATCAGCGAGAAAGCCTCAGCAATACCATGCGGAAGCTGGGGCAATAATCTGATTTTCGGCCTGCGAAGAATCGCCTTGATTTTAGACCACATAGTTTCGATTGGATTCAAATCAGGGCTGTACGCTGGCAAGTACCGTAATTTCATACCAGCCTTCTTCAAAAGCGTCTGGACCTCTTTGACATGATGCGTGCGCATATTATCCATGATGACAATATCCCCTTCGTGCAGCGTGGGAATGAGCGTGTTTTTAAGATAGTCCAGAAATTTTTCGTGGGCCGTTCCACCGCTGTAAATCGTATAGGCCGTCTCACTATTGCGTCTTATGGAGGAAAGAATCGTGGTATTGGCAGGCGTATTCAAGGGAGTCTTGTCTACTGACCACTGTGGACATCTGCCGTGCTTTCGTGCTATGATGAAAAAAACAGTTTACGGAGGCAGCTTTCATGCAGAAGATCATGATCGTAGAAGATGACCCGGCGATTCGGGAGGAACTGGCGCTGCTCCTGGAAAATGAGGGATATAGGCCTCTGGTAATTACGGACTTTATCGATATACCCGCTCAGGCGGCGCTGGAACGCCCGGACTTAATCCTTTTGGACATCGGCCTTCCGGGCAAGGACGGCTTCTCTCTTTGTGCGGCACTGCGGAAGGCCATTCCCGCACCGGTAGTCTTTGTCACCAGCCGGGACACCGGTGTGGACGAGGTGCGGGCGCTGAGCCTGGGCGGGGACGACTACATCACCAAGCCTTATAGCGTCCCCGTCCTGCTGGCCCGGATCAAGGCCGTCCTGCGCCGCACCGGAGGCGGGCCGGCGCAGGCGGATGTTCTGGAGGCTGGCGGGCTGTGCCTGAGCCTGACAAAAGGCGTTGTGTCGGCCAACGGAAACACCGCGGACCTCACCCGAAACGAGCTGCAAATATTAGCCTGTCTGATGGCTCACGCGGGGCAAATTGTCTCCAGGGCCGATCTGATCGATACGCTATGGGACCATCAGATTTACATCGACGACAATACGCTCAGCGTGAATATGACCCGGCTGCGGGGGAAACTGGCGGCGCTTGGCCTGCCCGGTGCCGTCAAGACCCGGCGGGGAATGGGGTATCAGCTGTGACCCTTCTGGAATTTTTGTCGGACCGGCTGGGGCGGCTCGCGCTCCAACTGATTTGCATCGGACTGGCGGCGCTGTTCCTCTTTGCCACAGGAACGCAGCCGGGTGTTTTGATTATTTTGCTGTTTGTCCTGCTGTTTATTTTCGCGGCGGCACAGATTTACGACTTTTCCCGTCAGCGTGCCTATCTTCGGGAGCTGGAATTTATTCTGGACAGTTTGGACCAAAAATATTTGTTTGCCGAGTGCGTCCCGCCTCCCCAAAACCTCTATGCCCGGCGGTTGTTCAATTTAACCCGCCGGGCGGGCCGGGCCATGACGGGGGCGGTGTCCGACGCCCAGGCATCCCAAAGGGAGTACCGGGAGTATGTGGAACGCTGGGTGCATGAAATCAAGGCTCCGATCACCGCCGCCCGGCTTATTTGCCGGGATTTGGACGGGGACACCCGCCGGAAGCTCACAGCGGAACTTGGTCAAATCGAGGCCCATGTAGAGCGGGCATTGTTCTATGCCCGGGCGGAAAACCCGGAGCAAGACTGCCTGCTCCGGAAGACAGAGCTGGAGAAAATTGCCGCCCAGGCCATTGAAAACCACCGCTCCCTATTGATTCAAAACGGCATCCAGGTGGAGACAGAGGGGCTGGGCGGCACGGTTTATACCGATGAAAAATGGGCGGTCTTTATCCTGGGCCAACTGCTCCAAAACGCCGCCCGCTACCGGGGGGAAGCTCCGGTCATTACAATCTCGGCCCGTCCCCTTGGAAAACAGGTGCGGCTTACCGTCTTCGACAACGGCATCGGCATCCCCGCCCATGAGCTGCCCCGTGTGTTTGAGCGGGGCTTCACCGGCAGCAATGGACGCTCTCGCGGCGGCTCTACCGGCATGGGCCTGTATCTATGCAGGAAGCTGGCCGGTTTTCTGGAGCTGGGACTGGATATTTCTTCCCGGGAGGGGGAGGGAACGGCGGTAACGCTGACCTTTCCCGCAAAGGAAAACCTTACAAAACTGTAAGGTAAATCAATAGGACCTCGATACAACGGCCTTCGCTTTTGGTGTACCATAGAGCCGCAAGCAAAGGAGGCAAACGATATGCTGCAGGTACAAAACATTGAAAAATATTACGGAAGCAAAAACAATGTCACCAAAGCCCTGGACCGGGTAAGCTTCGATGTGGAGGCCGGGGAGTTCCTGGCCATCATGGGTGCGTCGGGGAGCGGAAAAACCACCCTGCTCAACTGCATCTCCACCATCGACACCATCAGCGCCGGGGAGATTCTCCTGGACGGGGTGAGTATCGCCGGCCTGTCGGAAGGCGAACTGGCCAAGTTCCGCCGGGAACGGCTGGGCTTTGTGTTTCAGGACTTCAATCTGCTGGATACCCTGACCATTGAGGAAAACATCGGCCTGGCCCTCTCCCTGAATCACCAGGACCCCGGAACGGTGCAAAACCGGGTGCGGGAAGTGGCTGGAAAACTGGGCATCACCGACGTCCTGACAAAATTCCCCTACCAGGTTTCCGGGGGCCAGAAGCAGCGCACCGCTGTCGCCCGGGCAATGGTGGCGGGGCAGTCCCTGCTGCTGGCGGACGAACCCACCGGGGCCCTGGACTCCAAAGCGTCCAAGAATCTGCTGGAAATCATGACCGCCATGAACCGCGGTCTGGGCGCCACCATCCTCATGGTCACCCACGACGCCTACAGCGCCAGCTATGCCAAACGGGTGCTGTTCCTGAAGGACGGACGGGTGTTCAACGAGCTGCTCCGGGGAGAACGGGGACGGCCTGTGTTTTACCATGAGATTCTGGATGTTCTGGCCGCGCTGGGGGGTGATGTCAGTGACGTTATCTGAGCTCTCCCTGCGCAACGCCAAGCGGCAGGCCCGGGACTATCTGGTCTACTTTGTCACAGTGGTCATGGCCGCGGCCCTGCTGTATTCGTTTAACGGGCTGGTATTCTCTCAGGAGATCATCACCTTGTCCAAGGGTATCTCCGTACTTCCCCTGATGATTGTGCTGGCCAGCGTGGTGGTGGTGTGCGTCTTTGGCTGGCTGGTGGCCTACGCCACCAGATTCATGCTTCTGCGCCGGGGCCGGGAGCTGGGGCTCTATCTGCTCATTGGCTTGGAAAACCGGCAATTGACCCGGCTGTTCTTTCTGGAAAATCTGGCTGTGGGCGGCTGTGCCCTGGTGCTGGGGACCGCCCTGGGCGGGCTGCTCTATCAGGCCTTCCGCGCCATTGTGCTGGCGCTGTTCGGCCAGCCCTACGCCTTTTCGTTTGGCTTTTCCCTCCCCGCCTTGGGGCTGACGGTCCTCTATTTTGCCTTGATCTATCTCTTTGCCCTTCGCCGCAGCCGCAAATATATCCGCAGGGCGAATATCCACGACCTGATCTATGTTGACCGCGCTAACGAGGGCATGGTCATTCAAACGGGAACTGTGCGCCGCTGGATGTTCTCTTTCTCCATTGTGCTGGGTGTGGCCGGAACCTGTCTGCTGATGGCGGGGGGCGCCATTTTGGGCGTCATCGGGGCGGGATGCGTCATTGCGTTCCTGTTCGGCTTTTTCCTTAGCTTTGCCTCCGGTGTACCCGCCTTCTTCGACCGGCGGCCCGCCCGGAAGTACCGGGGGCAAAGCCTGCTGGTGTTTCGTACCCTGACAGCCAAGCTGGCCACCATGGGTGTGCTGATGGCCACCATCTCCATGATTTTTACGGCCACCCTGATCTCCGAGGGGTCCGGGTTGGTTTTCCGGGGGCTTTTCGCAGGCCGTGCGGCGGAAAGCGCCTGCTTCGACCTGTATATCGGCGCTGCCGGCGACGGGCCGGTCAGCCGGGATTATTTCGATTTCATCCAGGACAATATTTCCGTAGAACGGGAGCTGCACTACTGCGTCTACCAAGCGGAGGACAGCCGGGTCATGGACTATGTGGAGAGCATGGGAGAGGACTATCACCGCTACTTTGACCGGGACCCGGTGCTGCGGTACAGCGACTACGCCGCGCTCCGCGCCATTGCCGGATACCCGCCGGTGGAATTGAAGCCGGGGGAGTATCTCATCCACTGCAGGGCCTACCTGGAAAAGCACTTGACCGGCTACACCCAGCCCATCTCCCTGGGAGGCGCCAGCCTGATTCCCGGCGGGGTCCACGCGGAACACCTGATGCAAAATTACGACACGGGCAACGGGGCGCGGTATATCCTCGTGGTGCCGGACGAGGCGGCGGAGGGCCTTCCGGTGTTTCACCACGCCTATGCGGCCAAGACTGCCCAGCCGGTGGCGGAGTCCCAATTTGACCTTCTGTGTGACATCAATTACAGGCTGGGAGAGCAGAATCTTCTGGAGCCAAGCTATGATGAGATTCACACCAGAGCCTCGGAAAAGGCGGAAGAGGCGGCCCAGACGGTCCTGGTCGTCTTTCCCCTCTTCTATCTGGCCCTGGCCTTGACCATGACCGCCGCCACGATTCTCACCATCCAGCAGCTCAGCGAGACAGAGCGGTACAGGCAGCAGTTCCAGCTCCTGCAAAAGCTGGGGATGGACCGGCGGGAGATGGCAAAGGCCCTGGGCCGCCAGTTCACGATTTACTATGTCCTGCCCGCCGTGCCCCCTGTGCTGATCGGCATACCCTTTATCCTCCACTTGTCCCGCGCCCCCGAGCCGGGAGTGATGGCGGGGATGAACAGCCCTGGGGCCATTGCGGCAATCTCACTGGGGATTTTCTTCCTGATCTATGCCATCTACATTCTGCTGGCCTATACCAGCTTGAGGCGGAACGTGCTGCCGCAGTAAGAGCAGGGCAGAGGAGAGGGCGCATGGTTCAGTTTTTAAGCTGAATCATGCGCCCCCTTTTATTTTTTGCGCTTTTTCTGTGGAGCGGGCCGCTTCTCACCCCTCCGGTGAATGCTGTTTCCCTTAGAGCGGCACCACAAATTCTTCCGGGCCAGACGGTCGTACTCAATGCCCCATGCGGCCAGATAAACCTTTGCGGCCTGTTCCTCCGGGCTTCCTTTTCCGTCAATGGCGGATTGAACTTTCTTTTGAAATTCTT
>Ga0137308_101962_pt1 | contig 16427 bp, 18 predicted proteins | sample Inofrocosms_June_FD_97181 | JGI IMG/M metagenome (GOLD analysis project Ga0137308, IMG submission 97181) | Mouse cecal microbial communities from Vienna, Austria - N-Acetylneuraminic and N-Acetylglucosamine D2O microcosms_June | ecosystem: Host-associated > Mammals > Digestive system > Large... | reverse complement strand
CCCAGATATTCATGGAAACTGTGCTGTCCATTGGCAGTTCCGTCCAGGTTGCGCCGTCATCCTCTGTGAAAAATGCCTGCTCCCCACGTTTTTCAATGCGGGTACGCTCACAGATTTCCGTCAGGAACCCATTCCCGTCAGTCCCGCAGATTCCCCGGGCTACATGGCCGTTTTCCGTCAGCGTATTTTTTAAATCATACCCTACCATGGCATACTGGTATTTCCCATCCCCGTCCTGATGGCTGGCAAGGTAATCATAAATAGCCTTATACGCATGTTTCCCGTAATAATCGTCTGCATTGATTACAGCGAACGGCCCGTCCAGCACTTCCTTGCAGCACAGGATTGCATGGCCTGTGCCAAATGGCTTTTCCCTTCCTTCCGGCACCTGGAACCCGGCAGGAAGCTTGTCCAATTCCTGATATACATATTCCACCTGCACCTTTTCAGCCACCCGGTTGCCAATGCTTTCTTTAAATACAGCCTCTGTTGCCTTCTTAATGATAAATACCACCTTATCAAACCCGGCTTCCAGTGCATCATAAATGGAAAAGTCCATAATGATATGCCCCTGCGGGTCCACCGGGTCTATCTGCTTGAGCCCGCCATAACGGCTCCCCATCCCTGCTGCCAAAATAACTAATGCTGGTTTTTTCATATTAAATGCCCTCCTGACTCCCAGCGCCCTTGCACTGGTTCTTTTTCTTCTTTCATGATAATACAAAAAAAATGTTCTGTATTTGCACAATATTTTTCCTTTTTTGCACAATAATATGGTAAAATACGGATAGCAGACATGAAACAGAAAGGAACCCATATGGAATTTTACAAATACCCTTTGTCAAAACTCTTTGACATCCCGCAAATTGTTACCATACACTATTTTGAATATGGAAAAGACTTTGTATTTGAAGGGGAATCCCATGATTTCTGGGAATTTCTCTGTGTAGACAAAGGAGAAGCCATTGTCACGGCCCACCAGCAGGTGCATGTGCTGCAGAAAGGGGATATTATTTTCCATAAGCCCGGCCAGTTCCACTCTGTGGCTACCAACGGCGTCATTGCCCCCAACCTTGTGGTAGTTTCCTTTGTGTGCCATTCCCCTGCTATGGGTTTTTTCGAGGACAGGATCCTCTGCCTTGGGGAAACGGAGCGGAACCTTCTGGCAGCCGTGGTGGCAGAAGCCAGCAGCGCGTTCCTGACGCCCTTGAACAACCCTTATACCCGCCAGCTTTCCAGAAATCCCATGCAGCCCCCCGGGGCAGAGCAGCTTATCCAGCTTTCCTTGGAGCACTTCTTAATTTCCCTGTACCGGAAAGGGGCGCTTTCCGCCCAAGGCCCAAAGCTTACCAAATCCTTCAAATTAAAGCAGGATGACGAAACCTTCCGCCATATCCATGCCTATATGGAAGCCCGCCTGTCCCAGTCCCTGACACTGGGGCAAATCTGCCGGGACAACTTAATCGGCGCTTCCCAGCTCCAAAAGCTGTTCCACGACAAATGCGGCAGCGGCATCATTGCTTACTTTTCCCGGCTGAAAATCACCCGGGCGAAGGAACTGATCCGGGAGCAGGATATGAACTTCACCCAGATTGCAGATTCCTTGGGGTATGCTTCCATCCACTATTTTTCCCGGCAGTTTAAAAAAATAACCGGGATGACGCCCTCGGAATACTCCAGTTCCATCCAAATGCTTTCGGAAAAATAAGAACAGGAGCAAAGGGGGGGGGGTATCTTAAGGAAAGCCGTAGACTTTAACACTCTGCGGCAGCACAGCCTTTCCTATAAAAAAGGGGCTGCCGCACTAAGCAAAACATATACAAGATATCCTATAGAAAAAGGATTTAAATTAACCGTATCTTGTATCATTTTTCTTAATGCGGCAGCCCCTGCGCATATTATTTAAACAGGTAACAAAGCTTATACCCTGGACAGATATTCCCCTGTCCTTGTGTCAATCTTAATCACATCGTCCTGCTCTACAAACAGAGGCACATACACTGTCGCCCCTGTTTCCACAATTGCAGGCTTGGTTGCCCCTGTTGCGGTATCGCCCTTAAACCCGGGCTCTGTTTCTGTAATCTTCAATTCCACAAACAATGGCGGTTCTACTGCAAACACGCTGCCATTGTGGGAACACATTTTCACCATCTCGTTCTCTTTCACAAATTTCAGCGCATCCCCGATTGCTTCTGTATCCAATGAAATCTGGTCGTATGTTTCTACATTCATAAAATGGAACAAATCCCCGTCGGAATATAAATACTGCATGTCCGCCCGGTCGATCCGGGCCTGTGGGCATTTTTCCGTTGGACGGAAAGTTTTCTCCACAACGCCCCCATTTTTAATATTTTTCAGCTTTGTCCTGACAAAAGCTGCGCCTTTTCCCGGTTTTACATGCTGAAATTCAATAATCTGGAAAATATTATTATCTAATTCAATCGTAATACCATTTCTAAAATCTCCTGCTGAAATCACTCGGTTTTCCTCCTTAAACTGCATTTGGGCGCAAGCCGCCCTGAAATTCTAAATAATTCTTTACTATTCTATACTATACTGGCAGATTTTTCAACCTTTTTCCTACTTATTCTTCCAACTCGGAAATCATGTCAATCCGGTTCTGGTGCCTGCCGCCCATAAACTCTGCTTCCAGATAGGCTTTTACAATGTCCTTTGCCTGCTCGCTCCCCACAATCCTTGCACCGAATGCAATAACGTTTGCATTGTTGTGCTCTTTAATCAGATGTGCCGTAGTAGTGTCGGAGCAGACCCCGCAGCGGATTCCTTTTATCTTATTGGCTGCAAGGGAAATCCCAACGCCTGTCCCACAAATCAGGATTCCGCAGTCCGCTTCCCCAGCCGCTACTGCCCGCCCGACTTTTTCCCCATAAATAGGGTAATCGCAGCTTTCATATCCGTCTGTCCCAAAATTAATGACTTCATGCCCCATGCTTTCCACAAATTTTGTAATTTCCACCTTTAAGCCTGTGGCGGAATGGTCATTTCCAACTGCTATTTTCATATTGCCTCTCCTTTGCAAATTCTATGCCTGTATGATATTTTCTATGGCAAAACCAGAGCTGTATTCCATACTTCTCCCCGCAGCCCGAATCCCTTATGTCCGCTTTCTCCTATGGTAAAAAAACAGGACGATTTTCTCCAGATACCGTTTCAGGACAATCTGGATTTCTTCCTTGGGATGGATAGGCTTTGTCAGGAAGGTACGTATGCCTGCCCGGTTCGCCCCATATACATCCGTAAAAATCTGGTCCCCTACAAAAATAGTATTCTCCCTCTTTGTCCCCATCAGTTCCATGGCTCGCTCATACCCGGAAAGTTTGGGCTTGCCCGCCTTAAAAATATATTGCACCTGCACTTCGTCATTGAACATCTTTACCCGTGGCTCTTTGTTATTGGAGAGAAGGCAGCACTGGTAACCCAGTTCCTTTAAATGGGAAAACAGTTCTTTCGCCCGGGCGTCTGCCGGGGCACCATGCGGCACAAGGGTATTGTCCACATCAAAAATAACCCCCCGGTAACCTTCCTGAAAAAGACGGCTAAATTCAATCTGGTATGCAGAATCCAAATATTCATTGGGATAAAATTTTCTTAACATATTATGGCTCTCCCGCGTTTGTATTTCCCTGATGCCTGTGGCAGACAGGCGGTTAATGGTCCAGCATTTTTTTCAGCTCATCCATAAAGGTGTTCACATCCTTGAACTCACGGTACACCGATGCAAACCTGACATAAGCTACAGGGTCTAACTCCTGCAGCCGGTCCATTACAAGCTCCCCGATTTCCGCACTGAAAATCTCTTTTTCCTCCCGGTTGAAAATCTCCCCTTCTACGGTATCAACCAGCCGTTCAATCAGTTCCATAGGAACCGGACGCTTATGGCAGGCCCTAAGGATTCCAGCTTCCACTTTTTCCCGTTCATACTGCTCCCGGTTATTATCCTTCTTGATGACAATCAGGGGAATGGTTTCTACCTTCTCATATGTAGTAAACCGTTTCCCACAGTCGTCACAAAGCCTCCGCCTGCGGATAGAATAATTGTCATCTGCCGGCCTGGAGTCAATGACCCGCGTATTGTCGCTGCTGCAAAATGGACATTTCATGGAATCCCTCCCCTGCATTTTCTTTCCAGTATATCTTTCTTTTTTTCCCTTGTCAACATCTTTCGGATTATCTGGGCGGCTTAGGCTCTGGGATTTCCACCAGGATAATGTCTGGCCCAATCTTTACCACCTGGTTCCATGGGATGATAAGCTCGCTTTCCCTGCCGAATAAGCCCCAGCACTTGCCGCAGCCTGGAATAATCAAGGCTAAAATACAGCCGTTTTTGGGGTCTATATCCACATCCACCACAAACCCCAGGCATCTGCAATTGCACACATTGACGACTTCTTTTTCTTTTAACTCACATAAACGCATAATATCCCCCCGCTCTTATTTATTATATGGAGCAGGGGGATATCTGTGCTTTTTTATCTTATAGGAAATACCGTGTTACTATGAAGTGTTAAAATATATGGATTTCCTATAAGATAAAACAATTATGCGCAGCGCGCGGAGAGGAAATTTATTGCTGCGCAATCCGCTCGCGCGGAGAATGCGCACAGCGCATTCTTTTTTATCGCACTGCGGCGGACAGGCGGAGAATCCTGTAAAGCAGGATTCTTTCTTAATTCTATAGGAAAGACCTTGTCACGCTAATACGTGAAAGTGATTTCTATTACAACACATTCTTTGTGGCAATAATGTCTACGCCTGTGCCTGCCACATTGCTTAAGATAACGTCCCCGATATGTACTGGGGCGTTTACTTTCACGCCTTTTAATTCTTTCATAATATCAAAGATTTTTCCTTTGGGGATATCTTCCTTTGTCTTTACGGATACGGCTGCAAGGCTCCCTCCTTCTACAATGACAGAGCTTGTGACAATCCTAGTGGGATTCGTTACTTCTTTCCTTGCATATACGTCGCCGCGCTTGCAGGTATTGCCGCTCACGCTTACCACTTCGCCATTTTCCATTTCCACTTTCAGTGGGCAGCCCATGGGGCAGCCGATACAAATTAATTCTCTTGTTTCCATAATCCTACGCCTCCTCAATCTTTACGGTAATCTGGGACAAACCTGAAAATGCTGCTAATTCTTCTTTTTTCAATACAACTTCTTCCATTTCCCCGGGCGCTACCACTGGGCGTTTTTTATGGATCACGCGCTCGTCGTTTAAGTATACGGATACATAGCAGTTCTTATATACATCTCCTACCCGGAACCTTACGGTGTGTTTTTCATCCATCCGGTCTGGGTTGATGGTCTTGGGCACGGTATAGCGCGCGCCCTCTGTCGCAACAATCGGGATATCTTTTGCGCCGGTTTCTGCATGTTTTGCGCCGTTCTTCACATATTCTGCGGCATGTTTGCCGGCTGCGGACGCTTCTTCGGAAACGAAATCTACCAGGTCATGGACATGGAGCACGTTGCCGCACGCAAATACGCCTTCCACATTCGTTTCCAGACATTCATTTACCAAAGGACCGGAAGTCACTGGGCTCATTTCCACCTCCAGGCTTCTGGACAGCTCATTTTCAGGAATCAGGCCGCAGGATAACAGCAGGGTATCGCAGGTATAGCGTTCTTCCGTCCCCGGGATTGGCCTTCTGTCCGGCCCTACCTCTGCAATGGTGATTGCTTCCACCCGCTCCTTGCCTTCAATGTCCACAACGGTGTGGCTTAACTTCAGCGGGATGCCATAGTCGTCCAGGCACTGTACAATATTCCTTTTCAGGCCGCCGGAATATGGCATCAGTTCAGCCACAACCTTTACTTTCGCCCCTTCTAAAGTCATCCTCCTTGCCATAATCAAACCGATATCGCCGGAACCAAGGATTACAACCTCACGTCCGGGCATATAGCCTTCCATATTGACAAGGCGCTGCGCCGTACCAGCGGAGTAAATGCCGGCTGGGCGGTAGCCTGGGATATTAAGGGCTCCCCTGGAACGCTCCCTGCACCCCATGGCAAGGATAATTGCCTTTGCCTGGATTTCAAACATGCCGTCCTCACGGTTCATGGCAGTTACCACCTTATTGGGGGCAATGTCCATAACCATGGTATTTAACCGGTATTCAATCTTTTCTTCCAGCAATTGTTCAATGAACCTCCCGGCATATTCCGGGCCTGTCAGTTCTTCCTTGAAGGTATGGAGCCCAAACCCATTGTGGATGCACTGGTTTAAGATGCCGCCCAGTTCTTTGTCCCTTTCCAATACCAAGATAGATTCCACGCCGCTCCTTTTTGCTGATACGGCTGCTGCAAGCCCGGCAGGGCCGCCTCCGATAATAACGATATCATAATTCAACATTTTTTTCCCTCCTGATTCACAACAAACTTATATCCTATCTTTATTAATTCCTACGATAATCTTGGAATCCCCGCCTGCTTTGGTGATTTCTGCAGGGTCAACCCCACGCTCCCTTGCAAGGATTTCAATGGTCCTTGGGGAACAGAACCCAGACTGGCAGCGGCCCATCCCAGCCCTGGTACGGCGTTTTACGCCATCCAAGGATTTTGCCCCAAGCGGGCGTTTGATGGCGTCAATAATTTCACCTTCTGTAATCATTTCACACCTGCAAATAATGTTGCCGTAAGCCGGGTCTTTCTTAATTAACTCTGCACGTTCCTCGTTGCTCAATGTCTTGGGGTCTAAAATGCCTTTCCGTGTACCTACGAAATTTGGGTTCTCCTCTGCATTTGTAAGGTCTTTTACAATTTCAGCCACCATTTTCCCGATTGCCGGCGCGCTGCTAAGGCCCGGGGATTCAATCCCTGCGCAGTCAATAAAGCCTTTTGCATCTTCCAGCTCGCCGATATAAAATTCATGGCCGTCCTCATGGGCGCGCAGCCCTGCGAATGAGGTAATGACTTGGCGGATGGGCAGGCCTTTTACGGTAGTCCCGGCCTTATTAATCAGTTCGTCTATGCCTTCCTGCGTGGTGTTGGTCCCTTCTTTATTTTCAATGTCAATTGCAGTAGGCCCGATCAGGGTATTGCCATGGACAGTAGGGGTTACCAGCACGCCTTTCCCAAATTTGCTGGGAAGCTGGAAAATCGTATGTGTCACAAACCCTTCGGTAGAACGGTCCAACAGGCAGTAATCCCCGCGCCTTGGGGTAATGTGCAGCTTCTTCCCACTCACCATGTTATGGAACTTGTCTGCATAGACGCCTGCAGCATTTACCACATATTTTGTTTCAATGTCCCCTTGGCTGGTTTTTATAACCCAGCTTCCGTCTTTTTTCTCCAGCCCGGTTACTTCTGTATCAAATTTAAATTCCACGCCGTTGGTTGCTGCATTTTCTGCAAATGCAATGTTCATGCCGAAGGGGCAAACAATCCCGCCCGTAGGCGCATACAATGCTGCCACTGCTTCGTCTGAAATATTAGGTTCTAATGCCACAAGTTCTTCCCTGTCAATAATCCGCAGGTCTTTTACCCCGTTTTTTACCCCCCTGTCATACAAATCCTGCAAGTTGGGTTTTTCTTCTTCATGAAGGCATACTACTAAAGAGCCGTTGTTCTTATAATGGAAATCCAGTTCTTTTGAAAGGCCTTCCATCATCTGGCTGCCTTCCACATTTAACTTTGCCATAAGGGAACCTGCCTCTGCATCAAACCCGGCATGTACAATTGCGCTGTTCGCCTTGGATGTCCCACAGCATACATCTTCTTCCTTCTCCACTACGCAGACGTTCAGCTTGTATCTGGAGAGTTCCCGTGCGGAAGCACTTCCTGATACGCCTGCACCGATAATTACTACATCATACATATTGTTCACCTTTCCTTTTCCTTCATATTTTTATATTAGAAAAGCAACAATCACACCCCCCTTCTGGGGGAATGTAATCATTGCTTCTCTCTGTTCTCCGCAATGCCATATTTAAAATCTACGCTTTTAAAATAGCATTTACAACATCCGAATCTGCTTCATGTTACCTCATAAAAAATCTGTACACCAATGCAAAACCACCTCTGGTTTCCTATACTCAGAGAACCTTACATTTAATGACTTTCTATAGAATCAACATTGCTACAGCTTTTGGATCCAAAGCTACTACAGCCTCCCATGGAATGATATCATATAGACCAACCGCAAGTAACGCTCCAATAATTGGTCCACATAGCGTAACAATACCATATCCCCAATTAGAACTTCCTTTGCCGCTAATTGGAAGGACTGCATGTGCTAAACGGGGGCCAAGGTCACGGGCTGGGTTCATTGCATACCCGGTCAGCCCGCCTAAGGACATACCGCAGGATACGATAATCCCGAATACTAACAAATTCCCTACACCAGCAGGAGCCGCTCCTGGAATCCCTTTGATTGCAAATACAAGTACAAAAGTCGCTACAACTTCTGCAAAAATGTTAAGAGGCATATTTGGGATGGACGGACCGCAGGAGAATACCCCTAATTTGGTTCCCGGGTCGTCTGTTGCGTCAAACTGGTCTTTAAACGCAATCCAAACAATAACTGCCCCTACAAATGCGCCTGCAAACTGCGCGATGATATAACCTGGCACCAAACTCCAATATAAGTGCCCAGATGCTGCCAATGCCAAGGTCAGCGCTGGGTTAAAGTGTGCGCCGGATGCAGCGCCAAAAATGAATGCCGGCAGCATAACTGCAAGACCCCAGGCAATGGTAATCTGGATGGAGCCTGCGCCCTTCATCCCGGATTTGTTCAAGGTTACGTTTGCAACCACGCCATCACCTAAGATAATCAACATCATTGTTCCTACAAATTCTGCTATATATGGTAACATTTCGTGTTCCCCTTTCTGCCTTCAATCTGCGTTCGCCTTCTAGTCTTCTTTCGCCCAGCCATAAGAGTATTTCACAGCCTTATTCCAGCCTTCTACTTTCTCTTTTCTCTCCTCTGCAGAAATCTGCGGCTTAAATGTCTGGTCAATTGCCCAGTTCTTAATTACATCTTCTTTGCTTGCCCAATACCCAACTGCAAGGCCTGCCAGGTAAGCTGCACCCATAGCGGTTGTTTCTACACAGCAGGGACGGTTTACCGGGGCATCAATAATATCAGCCTGTGTCTGCATCAGGAAGTCGTTCGCGCTTGCGCCGCCGTCTACCTTCAACGCGCTCAGTTCAATGCCGGAATCTGCCCTCATAGCTGCCAAAACATCATTTACCTGATATGCCAGGGATTCTAAGGTTGCACGGATAATGTGGTATTTGTTCACGCCGCGGGTAATCCCTACGATAGTCCCCCTTGCATACTGATCCCAATGGGGAGCGCCAAGACCTGTAAACGCAGGCACTACATAGCATCCATTGGTATCTTTTACCTTCTTTGCCATGTACTCTGAATCCGGGGCACTGTCAATAATCCTCATTTCGTCCCGGAGCCACTGGATTGCAGCGCCGGCTACGAAGATAGAGCCTTCCAATGCATAATTCACTTTCCCGTCAAGGCCCCATGCAATGGTTGTTACCAGGCCGTTGTTAGAGAAAATTGGTTTCTCGCCTGTGTTCATCAGCAAGAAGCATCCTGTCCCATATGTATTCTTTGCTTCCCCTGCGGTGAAACAGGTCTGCCCGAACAATGCTGCCTGCTGGTCCCCTGCTGCTCCGCTGACTGGAATCGGGCCGCCGAAGAAGGACGGGTCTGCATTTCCGTATACGCAGCTGGACGGCTTTGCTTCCGGGAGCATGCTTGCCGGGATGTCCAGTTCTTTCAGAATATCCTCATCCCATTTCAGTTCCGTGATGTTGAACAGCATGGTACGTGCAGCATTGGAGTAATCTGTCACATGGGCTGCGCCCTTTGTCAGCTTCCAGATTAACCATGTTTCCACGGTACCAAAGAGAAGGTCGCCCTTTTCCGCCCGTTCCCGGACGCCTTCTACATTGTCAAGGATCCATTTCAGCTTTGTGCCGGAGAAATATGCGTCAATTACTAACCCTGTTTTGTCACGGAAGGTATCTGCCAACCCTTTCTCTTTCAGGGAATCGCAATATTCGGAAGTCCTGCGGCACTGCCACACGATTGCATGATACACTGGCTCGCCTGTATTCTTATCCCATACGATAGTGGTTTCACGTTGGTTTGTAATGCCGATTGCAGCGATGTCGTCCGCAGTAGCACCAATCTTCTGCATTGCTTCTACGGCAACGCCAAGCTGTGTGGACCAAATCTCGTTCGCATCATGCTCTACCCAGCCGGGCTTCGGGAAATACTGCGTAAATTCCTTCTGGGCTACACTGCACATTTCACCTTTCTCATTGAAAAGAATACATCTGTTGCTTGTTGTGCCGGCGTCCAGCGCCATAACATATTTTGCCATTTGTAAAAACCTCCTCCGATTTGACTTTGATAAAACTATTATAGCTTTTTCCACGCTTTTTGTCATTAGACACATGTAATTATTTGTACAATTTATTCATTTTTCTCTTATTCAAGGACGTCTTATCGTTATTATTGCCGGGAGATTTATGCAGTCATGGTGGATTTCGTTGTAGGAAGTACCAAAATATTGCCGGTGGGATGCTGCAGCATTGCACGGATATTTTCCATTGCCGCCAGCACTTCCTCCTCCTCCGGCCCTTTCTTCATAGCCACGCAGTCCAGCATAAAATGGCATGCCGACTTGACAATGAAATTTTCCACAAGGCGGTTCCCATCCTTCCCTGCCCAAAACCGTTGGCGGAGCTGTCCATCCACTACTGGGACCAGCCGTTCCATCAGCCGTTCCCTGCTGATATTTTCCTGTACCTTCCGGTAAAAAAAGCGGTTTTCCTTAATGATCCGCACTACCTTGCGTATCCAGTCCTCAAACGCCTCGTCTTCATCGTAGGCAACCTGCTTCACAAAATCTTCATGGAATATCCACTCAATCACCCCGTAAATATCTTGAAAATGGTAATAAAAGCTTTGCCGTTTCATGTCCTTGCAGTCCATAATGTCCTGGACCGTGATTTTCCGCAGGGGCTTCACGTGGAGCATTTCCTGCAGCCCGTCTGCAATCTTCCTCTTTGTATTTCCCATCTCTCTCCTCCTTACATAAACCATATATCCTGATTGGTGGTTGAAACTGAAATTGCCCCAGCGTTGAGCGCATCAATTACGTCTTCCCTGTCATTGATAAGCCCCCCTGCAATTACGGCCCCAGAACTGAGCCCGCTGATTTTCCTGATAATCTTTGGCATGACACCCGGCAGGATTTCAATAAAATCTGCTTTAATCTGCTTTTTCTGCTTTTCAATGCTCCGGTAAGCCCTGGAGTCCAACACGAATATCCGGTAAACCGTATATAAGGACAGCTCTTTCGCACGATTAATCATATTCAGCCTTGTAGAAATAATTCCATCTGCCCTTGTGTTTTTCTTAATGTAATCCACTGCTATTTCATGGCTGCTTAAGCCTTCTATTAAATCAATATGCACCAGGGCTATCTTGTCCGCTTTCTTTACCCGCTCCACAATCCCGCCGATATTGCACATATTCCCAAACAGCACGAATACTATTTTTACCTCCGATTCCAGGCATTGCCCAATCCCTTCCATATCCTTTACCGCTGCAATTACTGGGCAATCCGCCATTGCATCATAAAATTTCTGTTCCATAAGCCTCCCACACCAATTTTCTTAGTTCACGTTTCTTTTTTTCGGATTCCACCTCCTTAAAAAAGAAAAAAAGAGTAAAGTTAATAAGCAACATTTCTGCTGTCATAACCTTACTCTCCATTCTCCTAGGCCTTGTTTACTTTTCTCTGTAGGCCTATGTTAGCACTTTTCCTAATAAATTACAAGCGGACTTTAGAAAAAAATAAAATTATAGGCAAAACTATTAAATTTTATCTTTCCATTTTGGTAATTTTGTATAGTCCTATTTTCCTATCCTGATTGAGGTGTCCAAAGGGTGCGCCGCAGGGTTTTTCTCATACATCTTAAGGCAAATGTCAAAATCCTGCCCTTTTTTTGACAATTCTTAATTTTTGCCCTTGCAACGGACAGGGATAGAAGATATAATACAGTCACAGTCAGACGCGGCATGTGGCATTGCCGCAGATGCAACTTAATTTTGCCCACTCTCTTTTAGACCAGAGTTCTGCTTCGGCGGGGCTTCTGGTCTTTTCCATGTAGGGCTGTTCACTAACTAGGAAGGAAAGGAACTCAATCGTATGCGTATTTGGTTTAAGATATGGAAAAGCAACCGGCTCATCAAAGATACTGTCATTACGGATGAAAGCGAGGATACAAGGACACATAAGATTTTCCGGGCATTGGAGGAAGTTTGCTATGAATTTGACTTAAGCAAGCCGATTTGGCTGGATGCTACGGTGGAGGAATTTAAAAAGCATGGGAAGGCGCGGTTTTCCCAGGATAACTTTGTGGAGGGGATTGGCTTTGACTTTCTGGAAATCCATGTGATTGAGGAGTGATGGAACCAGCCCACCCCACTGCTTGATTGCCTTGCCAAAATGCCGAAAGCCCGCCAAGACAAAAGTTTCAGCCTTTACGGGCTTTTGGCATTTTGATAAAATTCATTATGGCAGCCCACAGGACTTACACATAATCTGACACTCTTCTAGCGCATGTTTTAAAGCTGGATATCTCTTGCTTGTTTAACAGTACTATCTTATGCCTGATGCTTCGTTACCATTTTATCAGGCTTTCCATATTTTTTCTATTCTGTAAAGTATTTTCATGCCATTTCCAGCTATAACTATCTGAACCATCCAAATTTCTATATTCTATTTTTATTTTTTTTCTTACCAACAAGTTTATTTAAAAGGCTGTTAAACTCGGATTCCATTACCTGTTTATCATTCCAATAGTAATTACCATTCCAATTATAAGAACCTGAGCCATGATTATATCCTTTGTTTGTTCTTGCCGCTTCATAAGCTTTTCCCTTTTTGGGAATTTTAACATAACCTGTTATTTTACTTCCATATTTTTGCCCATAAACCACTTCCACAATTCCTTTGGAAGGATAATACGCCTCAATCCATTCCCCCCTATCGGCTTCTGTCACTTTCCCGTTCAAATAATAAAAAACTGCTTTATGGCCTTCTGCACATGACGTTCCATCACAATGAAGGAATAACTCTGGCGTTCCATCTAAATTTACGTCTGCAAGCGCAAACTCCAAGTTTTCTTTTTTATAATAACCTCCTTGATATGAACTGTTTGACCACTTAATAGAATCTTTCTCCAAATAACTTTTGTAAGCCTGAACTGCCTCTTTGGCTTTCTTGCTTAATGTTACTTTAACCTTACAGCTTGCCTTCTTCCCGCTTACGTTTGCTGTGATTTTCGCCGTCCCAACGGAAATGCCTGTCACTTTCCCATTCTTCACAGTTGCAACCTTTTTATTGCTGCTCTTCCAAATTATTTTCTGTTTCTTTACATGTGTAAGAGTTGCAGATAATTTCTTACTGTTCCCAACTGTTAATGTTAAGTTCTTTTTATTTAATGTTACCTTTTTAACCTTTGTAGACCCCTTTTTCTGTTCCCCGCTACCAGAAAAAACCATAGATGTTCGGTCTGCTGCCTGAACTTTCTGGGCAGCCGCGGAATTGACTGCTGACAAGAATAACAAGCCTACCAATGCAATGGAAGCCATCTGTTTTACATAATATTTCATATTCCTTTTCTCCTTCTGTATGTACTTATCTTCTTTTTTCGATATTTTCTTCTTTTCTAGCGACACTGTATACCTCCCCCTTCTTGATTCCCTACAAAACCCTACTTCTGTATAATGGTATTTTACCCCCCGGTAAATTGTCAAGCTTTTTCACATTCCTCAAAGTACTCTATTTGTTATTCCATCCCTATGCATATCCTGAACCCTGCCCCCACTCCTACATGGCAGTATCAGAGCCTTTGGGAAATTAAGCTTTACACCTTTTCCGCCGTTTGGTATAATACAAATACCAAATTCAATGTATTCCATCAAATAGCACACAAAAAGCAGGTGATGTAATGACACTTGGCAAACAAAGCAAGCTGTTATCGTCACTCATATAAGTGTCCATAAACACCGTACTGCCATTGACCGGGCGCAGGAAATCAAATATTTATCAGATATGCTAAACATCCATGATACACTAGATTAGTAAAACAAGGAAGCAAAAATTACATTAGAAAATTTTGGTATTGATTTTTCAGGCCTAAAATATTAAGTATGAAACAAGCCATAAGGTGTAAAGCCTATTCAATTACCAAGGCTTTACACCTTTTCACTACACAGCAAAGAAACTTATTATGAGCAATAAAGCTAAAATACGGGAAGAAGCCAGAAAATTAAATCCTATTGATGATTTGATGTTTCGTAAGATGGCAGAAGATACCGAATTTTGCCAAGAAATACTCCGTGTTATACTTGAAGATAATCAGCTAATTGTACTTGAATCTACCCCGCAATGGACTGGAGCAAATCTGCAAGGCCGTTCCGTTATTCTTGATGCAAAATGTATCAAAGGCAATGGCGCTCAGGTGGATATCGAAGTACAAAAAGCAGATGATGATGACCATCAGCGCAGGGTTCGCTATAATAGCGCTATTCTTACAACGAATATCGCCGATCCAGGCATTAAATTTGAGAAAATTCCCGATGTATGTGTAGTATTTATTTCCAAGTTTGATATATTTGAGGGCAATCTTCCACTTTACCATGTTGACCGAATAGTGAGGGAAACAGGAAAAATTGCCAATAATGGACTTGAAGAAGTTTATGTAAATACAAAGATTAAAGATGATTCGGAAGTATCCAAACTCATGGAAGTATTTGTGGATGATAATGCCTATAACAGCAAATTCCCGAAAACATCCAACATCAAACGTCGGTACAAAGAAACAGAAGGAGGTTTAAATATTATGTGTGAAATCATGGAACGGATTACAACAGAAGAAAGAAATAGAATCAATAAATTAAATGCTATCTTGTTGAAAAATAAGCGCTACGATGATTTACAACGCACTACAGAAGACCATGAATTTCAGGAAAAGCTTATGAAGGAATTGCTCCCAAACGAAACTATCAACTAATAGTTCTATCATACAGTACCAGCCAAAATTAATGATAAAGGGTGCAAAGCTATCAGCCGAGCACCCTTCTATTTGTATTTGGAAGGGAAATTACCCCCTCTGCCGCTTCACCTCATACATCAGCAAAGCCGCCGCCACTGCTGCGTTCAGCGATTCCACGCTGCCTTCCATGGGGATATGGACCAGGGTGTCCGCCAAGGCGGCAATTTCCTGGCTTAAGCCATTCCCTTCGTTCCCAATGAGGAAGGCGGCAGGGCCGGCGTAGCTAGGCTGGCAATAGGGCACAGACCCGGAAAGGTGCGCGGCATACAAGGCAACGCCCCTCTGCCTGAGCTCCTGAATAGTTTCCGGCAGGTTTTGGGCAATGAAAAAAGGGACGCGGTAAAGGGATCCCATGGTGGCGCGGATGGTTTTGGGGTTAAAAATATCTACGGTCGTCCTGTCCATCAGGATTCCGGTAACCCCTGCGCCCTCCCCGGCGCGTATCATAGTCCCAAGGTTCCCCGGGTCCTGGATATTTTCCAATACCAGCAAATGTGTATTCTTCCTTCCCGCTCCGCCCGTTTCCGGCTGGCAGTTCCCCAGCAAATCTTCCAGATGGTATTCCGGCATCCTCACCAGGCAGAGGATTCCCTGGGGGGTTTGGGTATCGCTGATGGTGCGGAATATACTATCGGACACTACTTCGTAGGGGTATCCCTGAATCCTGGCGCCCTTTCCTTCATCATCCAGGAAGGACTCAGACACATACATTGCCTCAATGGATTCCCGTGGGGCTTCCATTGACATTTTCATTCCCTCAACCACAAAAACCCGCTGTTCGTAGCGGGTTTTTGCTTTTTTGTTTAACTGTATGATCCGTTTTATCTGTTGGTTCCCAGAACTTGTTATCATATTATCACCATTTATTAAACACTCAGATTCTTGCATACCTGGAACTGGTATTCTGGAAGCTGCTTTTCCATTGCAAGGGCTTCGTCAATATCAAAGTCCACGAAATCCCCATGGCGGTAGCCGACTACCCGGTTGGACTTGCCTTCGCAGAGCAGGTCTACGGCATAAGCCCCCATAGTGGATGCATAAACACGGTCTTTACAGGTTGGGCTCCCGCCGCGCTGCATGTGGCCTAAAATAGTTGCCCTTGTTTCAAGGCCTGTAGCTGCCTCAATCCGTTTTGCCATGCTTGCGGAATGGCCGATGCCTTCTGCATTGATAATGATATGGTGCTTCTTCCCGCGCTTGCGGTTTGCAATAATATTATTTACTAAAATCTGTTCGTCATAGTCATATTTTTCTGGCAGCAAAATATCCTCTGCGCCGTTGGCAATGCCGCACCACAACGCGATAT
>Ga0137308_101961_pt1 | contig 16439 bp, 13 predicted proteins | sample Inofrocosms_June_FD_97181 | JGI IMG/M metagenome (GOLD analysis project Ga0137308, IMG submission 97181) | Mouse cecal microbial communities from Vienna, Austria - N-Acetylneuraminic and N-Acetylglucosamine D2O microcosms_June | ecosystem: Host-associated > Mammals > Digestive system > Large... | reverse complement strand
TTCTGGTACTTCCACTTCCTCCAGGAAGTTGAAAACGATCTTGACCTTCTGCGTCCGCTTACCGTTGACCTTCTCCGGGGCGTAGACAATGATCTGCTTGATAAACTCGTTCACGATGGTCGGCGTCAGCTCCGGGATGTCCACATACTTCTCCATCAGGGCGAGGAACTGGTCAACATTGTCCTCCATTTCCTCACGGGTCGCAACCCAGTCCTCAAGACCGATGACCTCGTTGTTGAGCGCAGTCTGCTCCGCCTCGTAGCCCTCCAGCATCTTCTGGTAACGCTCCTGGCTCAGACTGCCGAGTACCATGTCCTCAGAGAACTTTTGTCAAGGGCAAATTTATCAAAATAGGTTTTACCTATGCAGGAAAGCAAATTCCAGCATAGGTAAAATCTTTTCGATCCTATCAATTTCAAAGTATTTGTGCAAATATAGGAAGATTTATTGATTTGCCATCATCTGTTCTGCATCGTCTCTGGTAATACAATAGTAACGCAGAACATTCAGCACATTATTGTTATCAGTTTCGTTCTGGATATTGGTAAAAACATTTTTTTCAATAATCGGTTTAGCGATTGCCATCTCGTCATCAGATAGGGTCGAAAACGCCGCCCACCATTGGTCGGTTAGGCCAATTCCCTCAAAAAAGAAACGATAGATAATCATGGCCTCGGGCATATAGAGCAGCTTGAAATATTCTTGCTCGTTTGCTCCAAACGCTTTACAGAAGAAATCATGCCCCCGGCCCACCTTACCTTTAGTAGAATTTAGAATGGCTTGGATTGTGCGGATAAATTTTCGGTTCCAATGTTTCCCGATAAAATCACGGTTATCGAAATATTCGGGGTCTTCTATGGGATGGTATTTCATCGGGAATGAATAGATGCTGGCACCTAATTCTTCGCATAAGTCTACATTTAACTTGAGCCTTAAATATAGTTCAACTGGACGATCCTCGAAATTGTAGAGGATATAATTAGAAAGGTTCCGGTGTCCATTTCGCACAGCTGTACGCACAGCATTCTCATATATCTTGTGCAATTCCCAATGGTCAAATGCAATCCGCACAGGTCTAATAGGGATTTCCGCTAATTTCCTCATATTAGCATCAGTGATTAGCCGCGCATCAATACCCTGATTAAAATCAACATGGCGTTGCCTACTTTTTTTAGAATAAACTGTTTCAAAATAAGGACGTAATTCCTCGTATGTACGAAGGATAGCTGCCTTTGTCGCTGTATAGTCTTCAAGAAGATAATTATCCTTCAACAAATCATAAACTGCCTGAACCTGATTACGTCCCACCTTATTTAGCAGCAGTCGAAATTGGCGCACACAAGACTTTATATATCCTCGGTCATTATGCCCGTCACGCAAATTTTGAATTGCGATTTCATACAAATTAGGAGAGACATATGTTGCATCGCGACCAAATCCTGCGGCGATAATATCATCGACAATATCATTAAAACGACACGAGGCAAGGACGTTATTATCCAACAAAAGCAAATCTCTTTTAGCGCCATAACGTTCTTCAGCAATATGGACCTGTTCAGACACAGGAAGAAATTCTGTGTAAACAGGCTCAAGTTTCGGTACGGCACAGAATTTACAGTTATTTACACAGCCGCGTGTCATATAGGCAAAATAGGCATCAGAGGCAGGATATTTATAATCAATTTCTTCTAGTATCGAATAGTCAAGAGGCAGAGTATCAATTATCAAATTGTTTTCCGGGTCTAACTCACCAGGTGTATGCAAAGTTCCGACGTGGGGTTTGATGCCGGTTTCTGTTTCAACACGGTCAGCAAGGATAGAGGCCATAATTCCACCAACCATTACCCCCTCATCGGTTTTACAAAGCTGCTTTGCAAAGTTGATTGTTTCAATTGTAATGTCCCAATAAAATGTAAATAATGTGGTAATCCCCACGCGGTCGTATTTTCTAAATTCCGGTTCAAAATATCGTTTGCGATAGAAATATTGCCGATAAAACTTGAATAGTGCCTCAATAATTGGATTTTCTTCAATCTTTGGGACTCCATTCAACGAAGACTTCGTGCCTTTCTTGATATACTGACAAATTTGAGGTTTATACTGTTCCCAAAAGACTGTACTATCGTTGGCATAAAGCTGTTCCTTCAGCATCGCAAATGTATCATCCAGCACCAGGTCTATCAAATCGCCCTTGAAAAAAGTGACATGATCTCCCAACCTCTTGTAATAGGTTGAAAGTTTCATTAGACCCATCGGGGGATATTTGTTTTTATAGTTTGGCTCAACCAACAATATTTGACGGTTCATTTGCTCAGTTCTTCCTGTATTTTACTTATGACAATTTCTGCGGTGTCACGCGGAAGGATTGCTTTGAGAATTGAATAAATCCTACTGATTAACTTTTGCTCTCTGCGATTGTACTTTGTCAGAGATTGTGTCATATAGCTTTTTGACTTCTCTGCATATCCTGTGCTGGGCGGTGGCGTTTCGTCAGCGGTATCGTCACGAGAAGGAGCGTAGTCAGAACGGAGCGCACTATATACCCGACCCAAGACGTGATCTGTTGCCTCTTTCTGCTCACGGGTTTCTATTGTCTTTGCGGCCTTCTCTGCGGCCTTTTTCAGTTCTTCAATTTTCTTTTCACTAGCAGCTTGATCTTCTGCATCTATAAACCCTCCACTGGCCACTTTTTGTGAATGCTCCTGTTGAGTGGCCTGGAGTTCAGCTTGCCTTTGGAGCGCCTTTTTGTACTCATTTGCGCGATGATAGACAGTATAAAATGTATCATAGAACAAGGGGCGAAGGGTACTTTCAAAAAGGCGACAAGTATCGTTCAAATTAAAATAATCTCGACGTGCATTGGGGATTAGATTTTTCCCCACAGCGAAAACTTCTCCAACAAAATATAAGCAACCACGGGGTTCCTTATAAAAACCGTGCGTTGAAAAAGTATTCTCGTCACCAATCTGGATATTGGCCTTACGCAAACGAATACCCCGCATAGGATTTATAACAGGAATTTGTTTTTCAAATTTGCTGACCCCATACCACATCCATGCAAGGACTTCATCATCAGCGTCTTTAAAAATCTCAAAGGCAACGTCAGAAAGTTCGTCGTAGGCTTTCTTTGAATGATTATGCGGTTCATATAGTTTTCTCGAATACGGCTTAAAGAGCCTATCCCCATTTATAAACACTTGATACTCATCAATAGTAAATCCATTTTTCTGCGCAAATTCAGCAATCTTACTTTTGAACGTAAACCCTGTAGCATAGGGAATTGGAGCAACTGATTGTAGGTATTCTCGTACATTTCTCTCGTCCAAAAGCTCCGCAGAAGAGTGTTCAATGTCTATCAGTTCCACCAGGAAAAAATGGTCATCGGCGTCACAGCTACCTTGATCGTAAGATGTAGCCATATCGACCAGTTCACCAGCGGATGGATTTTGCTGCCCGTCTACTAAGATATCACGAACCATCTGTGCATCCCAAATACATATTGAAACAGTTTCTTCTCCACGCACAGAGCATGAAAATTTCAATGCCTTACAAGACGAAATACCCCCAAGCCGCCCAATACCTCGAAACCCTTTGTCTTCTGTCCGATCTTTTGTAGAGTCGGCAATGCTACTCATTGTGCGTACAAAATCCGCAACGGCAATTCCAATTCCGTTATCACGAACAGAAACATACCTTTTATCGGCATCAATTTCAATCTCTATTCGGGCCTCGCCAGGACTAAGTAATCCCCTTTGAATTGCTTTGTCAATAGAGTCGGCTGAGTTTTGAATATATTCGCGGTAGATTATCCGCAAATCCTCATACATTGCTGTTGTGAGGTTTTCAATAACATTTTTCCCGATTATAGCCATAAGCTCATCCTACTTTGATTTGAATTGTTTGTAAATCGGCTTTGGGAACCGGACATTAAGCAGAGAGCGGAACACAGGATTTTGGATAATGTACTCTCCTTGTTTAAGCCGGGCCATCATACTTTTATATACTGAAGGAATAAACTTGTAATCGTTTTTCGCGATTTCAATAGCATTTGTCCGGCCATACGCGAATGTCGAGCAGTTACCAGTCACACGGGGGTGAATTGCACTCTTAAACTGTTCTGCGGCAAACAGTACAACTCCAAGGGAACGTCCACGTTCAGCAATATCAAGAACCTGCCGGAGGATAGGAGATGTCTTAGGCGCGTCCGACGCTGCATATTTGTTAAGTTCATCAACAAATACGACGATTTTAGAGGGAGGCACATATTCATCATCCGCACTGTACTGTCCAAGCTGTAAATCATAAATTGCCCGTATTGCATCACCGAACACAAAGCACTGCATATCATCGTTCAGTTTTGCGATATCTATGACATGGACTTCGTTCTTCCGTATATGCCTAAGCGCGTCGCTAATCCGGGTTTCCCGATGCCCGTCTTTTATGCTATCGAACATTCCGTTTCGATAGATTGACTTTTTAACTATTCGTTCAAATTTGCGCCAGCTTTGGACGGTGATTTCCTTATCGCCGGTACTTCCGGCCTCTCCGCACTTGTGAACCTCATTGAGGAAGGCTTGCCAGTCTTCTAAGCTCCCAAAATTTCCGCGACCAGAAATAATATAGCTTAAGATAGAGTCCATGGTTTGTGTAGGATCATCCATGCTAGCGAACATCAAGTCAAGATTATCCTTGTCCATCTTGTACTCGTATTTATACATATGGGCCTTATCATGGGTGATATTATACTCAACAGCTTCGGGGGAGAGATGGGTATTCCATGTGTTGCGAGTAGAGTATGGATAATAATAGTGAACATTGCGGAAAGGATTTGTAGTCATACCAAGGTCACGGTATATTGCAAATGTTTCCTCTCGCTCTGCATCACTAGAAAACTCATTCGGCTCGTCAATGGCAAGCAAATCGCATCCCTTGACATTGAAAATGACAAAAGCAACGTCCTCATCGTCCTGCTCGCCAGCAGCTGCCATACACTTGTCCTGTATGCCCTTTAAAAGAAACATGGCAAATGAGGTCTTTGCAGCCAAGCCAGAGATACCGGAAATATTGAGATGCGCTCCTTCTGGGCCAATAAGGTATCTGGAGTCAACATCCACTCGTAACTTTACGCGCTCGTCCTCGTCTGCTCCCTGGTACATTTCGATATATCCACAAGGAACAGGGTGCTGGATGGAGGATAGACCTAATGCCTCCGAGATTTCATCTTTGCTTGCTAAACAAACGGTCTTCCCACTTAAGACAGGAATATAAATCCCCTGAGTATTTCCCACGATCCTGGCCTTAACATAGTTCATTCCAATCCGATGGGTAATGGGCATAGTTGACACATCGCCAAAGTCATTTGAAATATATTCGGAAAGGAAATTAGCTGTGTCAGTGATATGCGATATTTCTTCTACTACACCATAGGTAACACTTGATTTAATATGTTCGACCTTAACGACATCAAACGGATTTAGTATCAACTCAGGCTTAGTCCAGAAAAAGAATTCTTCCATCGTGGAAGGATTTTTCTCTGTCGCCAGCACTTTCCCTATAACTTTCCCCATAGCCATCATGACCTCACTTAGAATAAGTTCAAGAACATACTCTCGCCTAAATATTTGCTTTTTACATAGCTTTCGGTTACGTATATTGGATATAGATGATTTGCCCACCTTCGGTCAGCGCCATAGCATACTGGATTTCGTTCATTGATGATATTTGCTGTAATCATATCGACTTCTTCTGAGTCGAGTCCTTGCTCTACTTGTTCATCGCTTACGAGTATTTTTTCCAATTTTAGTACACCATCAAAAGTGTTGTTTGTGAAACGACTCTCCCGAATACGAACAAACCACACCGCAAATGTTACATCACCAATAATCGGCGAGTCGTACATCTGAACTGGAGTTCTTGAGTATAGGGGGAGCTGGGCAATTTGAGAGGAATTGTTGCGCCCGTCTTTATCGATGCAATAAGCGGGATTGAAAGATTTAGATGCACCGACTACAAATTGATAATTGTTTTTAAATCTCGCCAGTTCCGCTTTGCTGGATATTCCATGAACTTGATATTCAAGAGAGCCATCTTTTAGCAGAAATCTTGTTGGTAGAAGATGCCCCTTTCTGACAAGCTCTGCCACCATCCGAATTTCACGTTGGGCCATATAATTTTGTATGATAGCTATGCCTTTATTCTCTATCTTATCGCCCTGCTCAACGCTTGTGGAATAGGCCATGATTTTTGCAAACTCAATGCCCTTTTCTCGCATATCGGCTCTTGAATTTATTGCCCTGCGCAAATGTTCAAAACTTAATTCATCATCATCCCAGTCGCTGGATTTTGCAACTTTGGGAAGGGAAATAACGAGATGCCTCTCATATGCTGGATCTCTTAGCGGAGACATTTCTCCTTGCTCACGCAGACAACACCCAACCCCAACCTGCCCAGCAATAATGGGGTAAACCTGATTTCGATATGACATATCATCAACTTTATATGTCTTCCGCGATCCGTCAAGGAAGTAATGAAAGAGCGGTTCTGTACCAGCGATTTGATCGACTACTCGTCTTAGTGGAACAGTCTTTTTGTGTGACTCTGTTTCACCGTATCTTTTCCAAGTGAAGTGGTACTGGTGATCGTCATAATCAAAGCGAGGGACTTCGATGCCGTCAAATCCGTATTTATATGTTTTAAAGCTGCTCCCGTGAGTTTCAGTGGCAATAATATCTAAGATAGATGGCATAACACAGCCCTCCTTTTACCCTTGCCAACTCCTAAAGCCTCAACATATTATCCAATTCCATACTGCACCTTATTTTATGATACTACATATAATTCCATTTTTCAACTGGTTCTTTAGTAATCCGCCGAGTAACCGGATCAAGTATGCAAATGATTTTCCCCCTCTGCTGGGCATACCGCACAGTCGCTCCAGTACCGCTACGTCGAGTACCATTGTAGACAGCCAACAAGAAAGAAGAATGATCTACCAGGTAGCGGTTCCGTTTTAACATACAGTCCTTGCTGTACTCCTGCCCCACATAGATGACCTCATCAGCCTGCGCCAAAATGGAGTGATAGCGTTCCTGCACTGATACTGTCCACTTGCTCCCCTGACCCTTGCAGGGCAGGATACAGTGGAGCATCAGCGCAGGACTTTTCTTTTTGAGGTCGAGGACGATCTCGCTGCACCAAAGGTCCGTCCCCTGGGCCATGCCCGACAGGAAATCCGTCACACCTCTATCCGCCAGCGCCTTGATCTGCTCCGCCAGGACTTCCTTCAGCAGAACGCAGTCGGGATCACTTTCATCATACCTCCAGGGAAAACTTTTCGGCCGATGGCCAGTAAATGCACAAGCAATCTTTTCCATAGTTCACAGCCCCTATATAGTGATATATCACTATATCATAATTTTTGGAACTAGTGAAGTATCACTAACACGAAAAAAGCAAATATTTTATCATAGTGACAAATCACTTGGAGGATTTGCCTATGAATACCCGTGAGGCGGTTGCTGCCCGTATTTTGGAACTATGCAGAGAACGAGGCATCACACCGAATGGCCTGAGTAATATTTCTGCTGTTCCCCAGGCGACCATTAAGAGTATCCTCAACGGTGAGAGCCAAAATCCAGGAACGGTCACTATCAAAAAGTTATGTGATGGCTTTGAAATCACGTTGGGAGAGTTCTTTTCTACTCCTGAATTTGATGCTTTGGAGCAGGAGATTTATTGAGGATATCGGGACAAAGGATAAGGGTGCGGTAGTAGTGGCAAGCAATGGCTCGGTATATACCGACCCCCGCTTGTTGGTGGCTGACCGCCCCCAAACCCCTGTAAGGAGCGGCGCGATGCGCTGCTCCTTTTAAGCCACCTTCGGCGTCTGCTGCCCCTGCGGGGGGACGGGAGATCACTGAGAGATCATCGTTCTTCCTGGTGCTGTTCCCGCCGTTTTTCTTCTTCGGTCAGGCCCAAAATTCTGGAGGTATTGTGCCTTGCGGTAAGTAGCTCCATCATCTCAGCCTTTGCCTTTTTCTGGTCTGGGTACAGCTTTTTGTTCTCAGCCAGCAGAGAGGCATACTCCTGTTTCAGCGATTGGACAGAGGGCAGTTTCTTTAATCCCAAGCCGTCAAAGAACCGTTTCGCCGCCTCACAGGAAATAATGGCGCTGGTGTGTTCGGCATAAAATTCTTCTTGCTTTTTCGGCGGCAAGCGGCGATACTGTGCGTAAATCTCGCGGGTCTTACTGTAAGCGCCGATGTGCTTTTGTAACACAGAAATTTCCTCCATTCTCGCGCTGTTGGCCTTGGTGCGTTCAGCGAGATCACGGTACTTCTGCGCGGCAGCATCACAGGCACTTTCCAAATCCGCATAGGCCATCAGTCCGTGTTCCTGCAAAAAGTTCAGCGTCTTTGCCATCTCTTTCAGATTGAACACACTGGCCCACCGCTCAAAACCAGGGGAATGAGCCTGTTGCAGTTTCGCTTGAATGTCAATCAGCAGATTGGGTGCTGCCTGTTTCTGTTTCGGAGCAACGACCCGTTTGCGGTCGATACGCTCCAGGATAGCGTTCTCGGTGTAGTCCTCTCCCAGAGAAGAACAGCGAATGAATTTCTTGCCGCCTGGGATTTTGAACGCCAGGTGCTTGCCCCGTTTGACCTCCACCCCAGCCGCTTTCAGTGCAGCCAGGAAACTGTCAAAATCCTTGCAGTTGGTAAGAGCATCGTCAATCATCCGCTCCAACTTTTTCCGGACTGTGGGCGGTTTCTCACCCAGCCAACTGCCGTAGCTGCCCCGGCTGGGCTTTGGGTTTTCGATAACAGACAGGCCATTTTCGAGGCAGAGAATGTCGGAAATTTTTCGGACAGCGAATGAGGAACCCCAGAAATTATTAAACTTCCGAGTGCAGTCCAGGTCGGTGGAATTAAACACGATATGCGAGTGAATGTGTTCCTTATCCACATGGGTGCAGACAATGAAGGCGTGTTCGCCTTTCGTCAGTGACATAGCGAGGTCGTAGCCGATTTTGTTCGCCAACTCCGGTGTGATCTCCCCCGGTTTGAAAGACTGCCGCAGGTGGTAAGCGATCACATCATGCTCTTTCTGACTGCGCCCGGTGATGGTGGCGTATTGCCGCTTTGAAAAAAGAAACTCCTGGTCGGCGATAGCCGGATTGCACTGATAAGCTGTCACCAGTTCACTGCCCTCGGTTTTTTCAGGATTTTTTACATAGCCAGTAGTCCTGCCCAGGGCCTCGGCTACCGTCCGGCCCTTGCCAACGTGGAGGGGCATCAGGCGTGTTGTTGCCATGTGCTGCCCCTCATTTCAGCCGCGAAAGCTGTTCCAGAATTTCCCCAAACAGCCGGTTTGTTTCGTCCTGCTTGGTGCAGATGTCATTCACCTCGTCAGGGTAGACGGTGCCGCCGGAGTTGATTGTCCGGGCAATCTGATTGACATTGTTGGACGTATAGTGCAGCAGTTTTGCGCACTCCGCCAACTCTGGGATTTCCAGGTTGACAACATATCCGTCAATGGACATTTTGCGGATGAAGGCGCTCATGTTGTGAACACCCGCCAGCGCCATTTTCTGCTCGATCAAGTTCCGTTCTCTCTCCGAAACCTTGAAATAAATGCCTTTTTGCTTTTCTTTTCCTACAATAAAAATTTCCTCCAAAAAGATAAAATTGTGGTGGGGGAATGAAATCATATGTCCCCCTGTTGAACGGCCCTCTGGAAACCCCGTGGCACAAGGCTTTCAGGCTCCTAATTGTCCACGCTCCGCCCTGCGCCGCCGTTCGCTCTCGGCCTTCTGCTGGCGGTGAACAATAACGGCGCAGTCGGGGCAGTATTTCCCCCGGTTGGAGCGTGGCCGGAACAGTACCCCGCAGCGGCAACAGCGTTTGCTGTCCATTTTGTAGAGCAGCGTCGTTTCCAGTTCCCTGTCCAGCGGCAGGACAGCTGTCCGAAAGTATTTGCAGACTAGGGACCGGGAAATGTTCTGGACGCAGACACATGGTTCCCAGCCGTCATCCAGCAGCAGGCAGTTCCCATCCACGTTGTTGCAGCACTCATGAACCAGCCGCTGGACTGCGCGAAACTGCTGGTAGGTTAAATGCGGTATTGTGTTTTGCAATCAATCATCCTCTCGTGATTTGGGCATAAAGGGGGCGGTCTGCTTTCGATGCAGACCGCCCCCTGGCGTCTTATGCGATTTCTTGTTCCCGTTGTTTTTTCTTTTCTCTGGCACGTCTGGCTTTTTCGCGGTAATAGGCCCGTTGCTGACGCACCTTCTCCATTTCGGCCAGTTCCTCCGGCGTAGGCTCCGGCATGGGAACGTCGAACTTTCCGATGAATTTCAGATAGATATCCACTTCCTGGGTGCGTTCGCCACTGGAGCGATCCGGCGCATGGACGAGGATTTTGTCAACGAACTCGTAAATCATCGGCGTTGTCAGCACAGAGAAGTCTGTGAATTTCTGTGTCAGGGCCAGGAATTGGTCTACCTTGGCGGTGTCCGCCTCAAAAGCATCCAGTTCGGTCTGCTCCTGGGCGATAGCCGCCTCCAATGCCGCCTGTTCCTGCTCATACTCGCCGGACAGCAGCTCAAACCGTTTTTCTGAAATCTTCTCGCCAGCGTATGCCTCGTAGAGTTTCTTTATGAGGCCATCCAGTTCTTTGGAGCGCTTGCGGTCTTTGTTGAGTTTCCGTTTCAAGTCCTTTGCGGCCTGGGCCTGACGGACTTCGGACGCCGCCCGAACCTTTTCGATGAACTCCGCCTCGTTGGAGATGGCATAGGCGCTGACTGTCTTGATGGTATCCAGCAGCAGTGTCCGTAAATCTCTGGTGCGGATATAATGACTGCTGCATTCCTGATGGCTGTGGTGAAAGGTCAGGGAATAAGTGGAACAGTCATAGCTGTCATATGGATAAAGGCCGGTGATTGGGTCTATCCCATGTCCCTCACTTTCGGAGAATGACTTTTTACGGTGATTGTACATCTTTGCGCCGCAGTCTGCACAAAAGACCAGCCCCGTCAGCGGATTTGCCATACCAGTGGTATCGGTGCGCTTTACTGTCTTGCGTATCTGCTGGGCCAGTTTCCAAGTTTCCGGGTCAACGATGGCCTCATGGGTATGCTCAAAAATCAGCCATTCTTCCGGCGGGCGCTTGATGGCGTGTTTGTCCTTGTAGGACTCTTTGTAAGAACGGAAATTGACGGTATGCCCCATGTATTCCGGTTTCGCAAGAATATGTGTAATGCTTGTAGAACTCCAGTCATAGGGACGGCTGGCGTCAAAACTGTTCCGCTGCGTCCCCTGTCCTCGCTTGCCCATATAAACAGAGGGACGTTCAATTTTGTCATCCCGCAGGATACCGGCAATCTGGCTGGGGCCATAGCCCTCTATGCTCAGCCGGAAAATGCGCTGAACAACAGCGGCGGCTTCCTCGTCGATCAGCCAGTGATGCTTGTCCTCCGGGTCTTTACGATAGCCATAGATGGCGTGATTGGTGGTGGGTTTACCCGCCCTGCCTCTCGCCTGATATGCGGCGCACTGTTTCCGACTGCAATCCCGAAGATACCACTCGCTCATGATATTGATGAACGGGGCGAACTCTCCCGTACTCTGGTCTGCGCTGTCCACCCCGTTGCCAATAGCGATGAAACGGACGCCCTTCTCGCGAAATAGAACTTCCGTAAAAAATCCAGTCTGGAGATAGTCACGGCCAATTCTGCTCATGTCCTTGGCGATGACACAGCCGACCTTTCCGGCCTCAATATCCGCGACCAGCCGTTTCCAATCGGGCCGCTCAAAATTTCCGCCAGACCAACCGTCATCAGTGTAGTGGACGCAGTTGGTAAAACCGTGCTGGACGGCGTAGCTCTCCAACTGCAATTTTTGATTGACAATCGAGTTACTGTCCCCAGCTGCCTCGTCATCACGGGAAAGTCGCTCATAAAGGGCTGTGATTTTCTCCGTCTGCCTGCTCATGTGGTACTCCCTTCAGGCTGACGGCTCATTTGTGGCAGTTCCATTATACCACATTCCGGGGCCATGTCCATAGCGTCATTGCCAATTAAACGGATAATTTTATCCTCCATACTTTCCTGGGCTACGTCACTGAAATGAATACGCACTTTGTATGTAGTAGACCCGATCCGCCGGTACATCACGGCGGTGTTTTCGCTGTGAACTGCGCTGATAATTTCCTTCCTTTCCTGCGGTTAGGCCGCAACTCCATTCGATATGCTTTTGCGTACAAGCAAGCTGAAACCAGGTTTCAGCCGAAAAATCTACTACCGCCAATGCGGCATCCATCACAATGATTTCCCCCCTTTGTCGAAAATTTGCGTGTGATTTGCCGTTCTCTCCAAACGCGGTTCCTGCCCTCGGATTGCACGGCGGCGTTGTCCTCCCATTGGTGCGCTCCTGTCGTGGCGGCACTTCCCCTGGGTCGGTATCTCATTTGGACGGTCTTTCGGTTGTGTGAGGCCTTTTGCGCTGTTCCCACTAAGCACATAAAAAACTGCCATTTTACCTCTGCTTGCTTTGAAAGTTTACAGAATATTTACAATTAGGCGATTTTCTCTGCTCCGAAACAATGCCCCTCACTATACGCATAAAAACGCCCTTTTTTCAAAGTCATTTTCTGAATTTTTCGGATAATTTACAAAAAATTTACAAATAGGCGTAAAAAAGAGGACAGAACTACCACAACAGTTCCGTCCCAAGCCGTATTCTTGCTCAGTAGGTATACACCAAGTCGTGAAGAACGATTTCCTCCGCCCGGCTGCGGATATTATTCATCTGTCCCACCCAGGTCATGGGATCGGCAGCTTTCAGTGCCTCGGTCACACCCTCCCGCTTTGCCATCTCTTTGATGAGGTATTCCATCTGCTCGTTGCAGGCGGTGTCGATTTCATAAAGGTGTTTCGGGAGATTGCCGGAGAGGGATAACTGCCCCCAGATGACAGGGCGATGCTCTTTCAGATATCTCATGTGCATCCGGCCATATCTGCCGATGTGGTATTTTGTCGTATCCGGCAGGGAAATATCGGGGTAGCAGTAATCGCCGATTTTTGTGTAGGTCAATCCTAAATCCATCGTGTCAGCTCCTTTGTGGTGATATGTTAAGCGCAGTTGCAGAAAACGCCAAGATTTGCGGTATCACCGCCTTTCTCACAACTGCTTATGTCATTTTTGCCACAAATGAGCCGCAGCTATGTTGTATTTGGCAAGGTGGTGAACCTTACCCTTTACAACATACATCTTCGTAGAGCTTGCGGAATAAGATATTCAGCTCGCTAATCCGGCTCTGTGCTTTGTCAAGCTCTTTCCGCTGCTGCGTCAGCGTCTTTTGTACTGCCTTTGCGCTGCACTCGTTGGCGGTTTCGATAAACTCCCGTTCATGCTCTTTCACATAGGACAGCACCCTCTGTAAATCGGCAAGGACAAGTTCTTTAAGAACGCTCTTTCGGATATAATGGGTAGTGCAAAGCTCGCCAGTCCTTATTCTGTTTCGGTACTTCCCGCAAGTGTAGGCGTGTTTGCGTTCCAATGTCCCGGCTCCTTGTTGCAGATACATTTTATAGCCGCAATCCCCGCAAAAGAGAAGTCCCGAAAAAATGTCGATTTCTTCTGTTTTCGTAGGGCGGTGTTTGGTGGCAATCCGTTTCTGTGCAAGTTCAAAGGTTTCTTCATCAATCAAAGGTTCGTGCGTGTTAGGGAAGAAGTATTGCTTTTCCTCCGGGTTCTTTTTCGTCTTTTTTGATTTGTAAGATACCTTATAGCTCTTGCCCGTAATGGTATGCCCTAAATATTCCTTGCGTCCAAGAATGTCATACAGCGTCTTATCCGGCCAGTTATAAATACAGGTCGGGTGTGGGCGCGGGTGTCGGCAACTGCCGGAACGACGGTAGCGGAGTTCTGAAACAGTAAGTACCTCATGTTCCCGTAGCCAGTTCTGGATTTCGCAGATACGGTCGCCGCGCACATACATAGCGAAAATCTGTTTTACGACGTGCGCTGTTTCCGGGTCGGGCAGTAAGTGGTTGCGGTCGTTGGGGTCGGCTATGTAACCGTAAGGCACTTCGCCGTTGACACGCTCGCCTTTCTGCGCCTTTGCCTGTTTGACAGCCCGGATTTTCTTTGAGGTGTCGCGGGCGTAAAACTCGTTGAACCAGTTCCGCAGAGGGGTAAACTCGTTATCTTCCCTTGCTGTGTCTACACCGTCGTTAATGGCAATGTAGCGCACTTCATATTCGGGAAAGACAATCTCTATCAGCTCCCCGGTTTTCAGATAATTACGTCCCAGACGGGAAAGGTCTCCTTGTGTCAACTAAACACGAAAATTTTTACGAATACCAGAGGCGGCCTACAGGTCTTTTCCAGACCGCCTCCGGCATCCGCTTTATGCAGAAAGAAACCTCACACCACAGTTTGCTTTGCCAGCAGGAACTGTCTCACTCCCCGTACAGAAAAATCTCCATTCAGGCAGACAACCTCAACCTTGTGCTTCTCCAGCCAGCCAACATATTCGAGCGTGTTCCAGATGTCACGTCCCAGCCTTGAGGCGTTCAGGACAAGCAGGATGTCCATTTTGCCCTGGAGCGCCGCATTGGTGATCTCAGCCAGTCCGGGGCGGGTCATTGTTGTGCCGGCCTCATGCCTGGATGTGCAGCCCACAATATCATAGTGGTTTTTCTCTGCAAAGGCCGTAAGTTCTTCCTGCTGTATCTTCAACGCAAAGGCGTTCGGCTCCGCTGTCCGGCAGTATATCCACGCCCTGGGCGCTCTTGCGAACCGCATATAGATCGCAGCCCTTCTCGTTTTATCCATTGTGTACTTCCTCCTCTTTTGTGCTAAAGCGACCGCCAAACACATCCCGGAACTTCCAGTCGATCTCGATCTCTGTGGGAGATAAGACCAGAACTTCCTTGATGAATGTCCCCGCCAGTTCCGCCGTCAATTCCGTTGCCCCGGCAAAGGAATTGAACGCATCATCCTCCTGCGCCTTGTCCTGAAAAGCCTGCCGCTCCAGTCCAGATAAAAGCTGTTCCTGTGCCTCCTGTTCGGCTTTGGCGGCGGCGAGTTTGCTGTCGATCTCCTCCCGCTGTTTCAGATAGGCGCCCTTTGTCAGTGTTCCGCCACTGAAATTCTCATAGACCCTAAACTTCTCCTGCTTGTACCGTTCCTGCTGTTGCTCCAGCCTTTGAAGCTCTGCGACACAGGCGGCGATACGCTCCTTGCGGGTCAGCGTCAGGGAGGACTTCTGCTTTTTCTGCTCCTGGCACATCGCCAGCATCTGCATGATTGCCCGGAACACAATGCCCTCGATCTCTTTCTCAGTGAACAGTTTCCCTTTCGGGCAATCGCTGGCCTCGTCCGTCCTGCTTTTGGTGCATCGGTAGTAATATCCAGCGGAACTGTGGACCCGGCTCAATGTCCTATGGCAGTTGCCGCACTTGAGAAGCCCTTTCAGGGGATACTCCTGCGGCGTTCCGCCGGCCCGCCTGGGTCTCTGCCGGATGATCTCCTGCACCCGGTCAAAGTCCGCCTTGCTTATGATGGCGTCATGCGCCCCCTCATAGATGATCCAGTCAGCCTTATCCTGCGGGACCGTCCGCTTTTCGTGGAGACTGGCCTTGTACCGCTTGCGCCCCACCAATGCCCCGGTGTATTCATACTGGTGCAGGATGTTCAGCACCGATGCCGCCGTCCAGCCGTTCTTTTCGGAGGCTTTGCGAAAGCGTCCGCTCCCCGGATTTTTCTGCCGGAAGTAGGCGCCGGGGGTCAGGACGCCCTCACTGTTCAGCCTGCAGGCAATCGTGGTACTGCCCATACCCTGCAAAGTCATATCGAAGATGCGCCGCACCACCGCCGCCGAGTCCTCGTCTATCGCCAGCCTGTTCCGGACCGTGGGATGGAACTGAAAGCCATAGGGAGCGAAACTGCCTATGTATTTGCCCTGCTTCATCATGATGATCTTCGCCGTGGTGGTCTTGATGGACAGGTCCTTGCTGTATGCCTCATAGATGATGTTCCGCAGGACCACATCCATGCCGGAGGTCACGCCCTTGTAATCATCGCTGTCATAGCCGTCATTGACGGAGATATAGCGGACGCCCAGGAAGGGAAAGACGCATTCCAGATAGTTGCCCATCTGGGTGTAATCACGGTGGCATCTGGAAAAATCCTTTGTCACCATCACATTGATGGCCCCGGTGCGGAGTTCCTTCATCAGCGCCTGAAACTGCGGGCGGTCCGTGTTCGTCCCGGTGTAGCCGTCGTCCACGAACTCTGACCGGGGAGCGGCTTTCAGTTGGGGATGGCGGTCCAAAAACTGATGGATCAGCTCCCGCTGGTTGCCAATACTGTCACTCTCCGCTTTTCCGTTCCCGGTATCTTCATCCGCCAAAGAAAGGCGGATATAAATGC
>Ga0137308_101960_pt1 | contig 16455 bp, 17 predicted proteins | sample Inofrocosms_June_FD_97181 | JGI IMG/M metagenome (GOLD analysis project Ga0137308, IMG submission 97181) | Mouse cecal microbial communities from Vienna, Austria - N-Acetylneuraminic and N-Acetylglucosamine D2O microcosms_June | ecosystem: Host-associated > Mammals > Digestive system > Large... | reverse complement strand
CCTACATTGGATATTTTAGAGATAGATGAAGAATGGCATACCGGACATTCTTTATGCGGTTTTGAAGCCTGATACTCCTGTACTCTCTCTTCTACTTCCTTTTTGTGTATTTCGTCTTTCTGCGCGATAATGCTGTCCCTCTGTCTCCCTGTAATTTCATCATATTCAGCGGACTCTCTGATTTTATTTTCAAATTCCGTTCTGACAGACTGAGATAAAAACATCAGCCCTGATTTTGTCAAAAACTCGCCTGGAACAGGTTTTAAAGAAATATCACACACCGGACATACAGCAGATTCCGCTTTTTCATTTCTGATCAGTCCACACCTTGCACAATATCTAAACATTAGACTATTCCTTTCTCTTCACCTTCTAAAATTATTGAATGGTCTTTCATTTGTTTTCTTTATACGAACTTTCTATACATTTTTTCTCCGATTTTCTATTGAGTATAACATACTTCTTTCCGCTTTGCAATATTATACTTTGCATTTGCAAATAAATCCATTGTTTATGCACACAATAATCTACAATATACTTTTATTTGGAAAGGAAATCATATGGATAAAAAGGTAAAGTATTCAGATAAATATATACGCATTGGACTTAACATTGCCTATTATAGAAAACTGCGCGGTATGACTCAGCTACAATTAGCAGAAGCCGTCAACATCAGCAGAACACACATGAGTAACATTGAGGCTCCCAATATCCCAACTTCGGTATCTCTGGATACACTCTTTGAAATAGCCGAGGTTTTGGATGTTGATATTACCTCTTTATTTGACATAAAAAAATAAGTACTTATCTTCAAAACAGCAGATACCACGAAAAAAACTCCCACATGGTATCTGCCTTTTTTAAATAGAATCTCCTGGCTGTTCCTTCACTCTTTCAGAACCACAAGCTTATTCGGATAACACTCCACACGAACGCTGCAGCCGATCTCAAAGCCGCACTGCTCCACCCAGTTCCCCTGTATGATGAACTGCGGCACATTTTTTCCGCTGTTTATTGTAGCGGAATAGGCTTTCATCCTGTGAATGCTTCTCCCGCCGCCTGCCGCTTCATTGACTACGGTTCCGTCAGTCCGAAAATTCTCCATGACCTGAAACATTCTGGAAAATATGATGTCCTTTCCATAATTACAGGGTTCCATAAAATCATAGTCCTGTTTTATCCCCTCCCGCTCCCGAATCTCTTCAAACAGGATATGCCTGTTCTTATGCAAAAAGCCTGACAGCATCCAGAGATTGTTGAGGCTGTAGAGCGTATCCGCCACAGAGTAAAATTCTCTGACCGGCAGGCTGGTATCTGAATAATAGCCGGAAAACTCTTTTTCTCCCGCCATCATCAGAAAACGCACTTTCTCCATAAATTCCCTCTGCTCCATCACAGAGTGAAGCCTTGTGTATTCCTTCAAAATATACTGGTTCAGCTCACGGCTCATGCTCCGTTCCCTCCTGTTCCTTTTTCTATGCTCCCTGATATATCATCTCAAAGGGCAGGTATTACTTTTTCTTTTTCCACGGCTCCGCTGCACGGTTGATCTTATCTGATTTCGTATGTTTCCCGGTTTTTGCGATTTCATACACCGTTGTCATACTGGTAAATCCCAGTATAAATAATAAGATATTTGCTGCCATAGTCTCACCTCCTAAAACCCATACTCCAAAAACAACTCTGTCGCCACAATCACTGCCCCTGCGGTCAGCATACCAAAAATGAAATACTGCATTTCTTCTTCCTCCTGTCTTTCTCTCTGTCAGACGGCAGAATACCGCCTGTATAAACTTTCTTCGTTACCTGCAGCCGGCAATACCGCCACCTGTGAAAGCCCTCTTACACCGCCTCTGCATTTTCCGGATAAATCAGCACAAGCGAATCATCTGATGATAACAGGTATAATTCTTCCCGCCATTGTATCGTGCTGCCAGCCGTACCTTCTATTGTGTTGGAATATTCAGCTAAGTCCTTATCAAGACGGTAGAACTCCATAATCTTTGAGATATGATTTTCATAAGTTTGTATATCTCCAAAGAACAGGATATAGCCGCCCATATCAAACGCACCGCGACTGCCGTCATATGCTCCGTCAAGTATGTCTGTCAGTTCTTCCATACGGCGCACCACGTTCTGGTTGGTCTGTTCCGATTCCAGAAAATCTTTGATGATCTCCATATCCAGTTTATTTTTTATCCGCTGATACATCCCGCTTCACCCCCTTTCTCTTTTTGCCGATTTCTGTAGAAGCTTTTTCATCATTCTCACCAAAAACAGCCACTTTTCTTTCGCTCAAAGCTTTCTCACCATTCGCCGCAGGAACAGTTACTTTACTGTCACCAGAAACTGCTTCATCATTCTCAGCAGAAGCCGTCTCTTTCCTTACAACAGAGATTTCTTCACTGTTCTCCATAGAAACCGCTTCTTTCTCTTCTTCTGAAGCTTTTTTACTGCTTCTGGCAGAAGCCTTTTTCTCTGTGCTTTCCAGTTCATTCAGTACCTTCTCCAGAGGAAACGGCTGCAAACTCCATACATCTTTAGAATATCTGAGTCCTAAATATAAAGGATGCACGCCGTTGGCTTTCAAATTATTTGTCACAATGCACTTTACCTGTTTCGCTAGCCCTTTTTCCTTTATCATGGTGAGAAGGTCTGTTTTTGCCTGTATGGTCTGCCTGTAGCTGATGAGCGTATTCCCCCATGCAATCACAATGTCATAGCCTCCGATATCCTGTTCTTCCAAAATCTCTTCAATATAAGACAAATTGTTGTCGTCCTCCGATAACTGGCTCACTGTCGGCTTCTCTGAAAATACTTTGGAATAAAGGTTCACGATTCGAACCTCGCCCCAGCCTAACTCCTGCACATGGTTCATCAGGTGCATAGTAGATACATCCATATTGCCGCACTGATCGGCGGTGAGCGTGGGGTACAGCTCTATGACTAAAGCTTTCTTCCCTTTCTCTGCCCATTTCCTGCGTATCTCATAGGTGTTTATGCCATCGTCAGAACCGACTGCGCTTATGTCCATACGAAATGTTTCTGTAACCATCTTCTGTCCTTTCCGGCACAAAAACAGCGGCAACGCTCTCAAAATGCGTGCCGCCGTTTCCTGTGCCTCTATGTTCTTACTACTCCCTGCTATATCATTTTGTGATATAGACCTCAATGTTTAAATCTTTCCACTGATTCTTTCTGATAAAATTCCCGTACTGCTTCCTGTATGCCTTTGCTTCCTCAAAACTCAGACGGAATGTATCATAAAGAATGTAATCTTTTTCTGCAAATACCGCAGCCTCCTGTATATCGCTGTTCAGATACCATCTGTATATGCCCGCCTCTGTCGGAGTGACCCCTTCCACTAACGTATCAATCAGTTTATCGTCTATTTTTTTCCTGTTCAGGTCACAGGCATTTTCAAGCACCTCTGTAACCCTTGCAATCGTGCCGCTCACATCCTCTGTGCTTTCTTTTGTTTCCTGCTGTGCATAAATTTTCAGCTTTTCTTCAACCTCTACCATGCGCTCCTGAAGCTGGCTCTGTTTCTCTGTAAACTGGCTTTCTTCAATCCTGTCGTCCAGACGCATATCCAGAAGCCGCTCCAACCTGCATTTCAGGCGGTCATGCTCTCTTCGAAGCCTGCCCTGTTCCGTACTGCCTTCCTGTTCCTGCACATAATCATCCGCAATGCTTCCGATCAGCACGGTCACTGTCTCTTTGGGATTGTTCCATATTCTGTGCAGAATGCTTTTCAGCATAAAATCAAGTTTCCACTCACAGACAGTCGACACATCACAGTAGCCGGAAGCGTCCAGTCCATTAGCAATCCGGTAACTTTTCTTTCGGTTATTGATCTGGTTCCAACAGGTATATCCACAGCACTCCTCCCCTGACTGGTTGACTCTCCATTTATATTTATGGAAAGTCCTGCCGCATTCACAGGTAAGGACTCTGATCCAGCGGTCTTTTGAGCGCTTCTTTCCCGATATTCCCTGGTCCAGATGTGTCACTTTCTTTCCTTTCAGCCTCTGCACCCGGTTCCATGTTTCTTCCGGAATGATGGCAGGAAAATTGCCCTTAATATACTCGTACTGTGTACGGTCTTTCACAGCAACCCTTGTATGGTCCAGATAGCTTGTGGTGTGGGACTTATGGTAGCCGATATAACCTGCATAGGTCTTATTATCCAGAATGCGCAGAACCTTTGTTGCATCCCATTTGCACCCTGACCTTGCTGTTTCCCTGTGAAGTGCCTGCATCTTTGCGGCAATAGCTTTTGCTCCCATTCCATCAAGATAGAAATCATAGATCATGCGTACCGTTTCTGCATCTTCCTCCACGATCTCATAAGTATTTTCACTGGACGTTTTCCCTCTTACGAGCCTGTAGCCGAGAATATTTCCATTCCCATACAGTACCACCCTTCTGCCGGGAAATGCTCTGCCCCGCAAGCACCCTGTCACTGATATGTCTGGATTCCTCCTGTGACATTGCGGACATAATTGTAAGCCTTAATTCCCCGTCATTTTCACAGGACCATATGTTATCATTATAGAAGAACACTTCCACTCCCATCTTTTTCAGTTCCCTTGTATAATTCAGGCTGTCTAACGTGTTGCGTGCAAACCTTGATACCTCCCTTGTGCAGATCAGGTCAAACATGCCTTTGGAAGCATCTTCTATCATCTTCATAAAACCCTGACGCTTTTTTGCCTGTGTCCCTGTGATCCCTCTGTCTACATATACATTTATCTTTTCCCAGTTTGGATGGTCTGACAAGATACTATCGTACCACTGCATCTGATTTTCCAGTGCGTTCATCTGTGCCTCATGCTGTGTGGATACTCTGCCATAGAAGCAGACGCGCACTTTATCGTTCTGTAATGTACATAGAGTTTACATATTTATTCCTGCCCTGCATCAGCTCTATGACACAGAGGGCAACCACATCCTCATCCAGTGTGCGCCGATTGATATTTTTCTGGTTCTCCCATAAAATATCAGATACCTCTTCCTCCGAAATGCCTAATACCCTCCCGACTTTCACACAGGCGACATGAAAATCTGCCATCCGGATTTTATTTCTGACCTGCACCTCTTCCATATCGTTCAGGGCTACAGCCAAAACATTGAAGCAGGCTCCGAGCATTTTCGGTCTGTCTTTTTCAAATTCTGCCCACAATTCTTCCTCTGTCAGAACCTTATCAGGAGCAATCCTTTTTAAAGTGAGAATGACCGAACGGTCTAACAGGTCACTTTCTTTCGCAACCAACGAAACCCCGTTGACCGCAACAATCGCCTTTAAATCCAACACAATCTCATCTGCGTTGCGATATAATGCACGCTTTGAAAAGCTTCCCCCGGTAACTGCCACTGCAAGAATATCCGATATTTTACGGCTAAGGGACGATAAGTTATCAAATGTTACAAAGTAGCCGTTATAAAGCCTTACCTCCAGCCCGTCACTGCCTCTCGGAATGCCGCTTCCCAGTTCGCTTGACTTAGGGTCAATCAGTTCCTCCAGCTTTTTGAAGCTGCTGCTCTTGCTGGAACCCTTTTCGCCTGTAAGCACCAGAATGGGATGGTTGATCCTAAGCCCCCACAAAGAGGTCACAAGATACAGCGTGAGAAGCTTTATCTCCCTGTCAGAAGAGAGGTTGAAATGCTTCCTCATATAATCCAGTAATTTCTCCGGCTGAACCTTTAGATTCGGCTCTATCTGGTTGGCATAGTTCGCCGCGTGGCGGAATATGATGCCTGATGTCTTTTCTATCGAAACTTCTCCATCTTCAATCCATACAGCCGTACCCTCTTCCCTATTCAGTTCGTAGGCGTACTGATAGCTGTTGTTAAATACGCGTTTGCAGACTTCAACCTCTTCTGTCGTGTCTGTCCCGATGATCTCGATAATCTCGACTGCGCTCTGCACCTCCTGCACAGAAAGCACTTCGTTAAACTGGTTATAATAAAGCTTTTTCAGTTCTTTTCTAAATTCGTTGTCGTATAAAGGGTACGCGGCGGTATTACCCTGTTGATTATCAGTCAGACAATAATACTCTCCCCTGTTGTCCCCCACAACTTTTAAAAAGCCTCCTGCGAGAAGTTCCTGCAGGTCTTTCTGCAAATCCTTAGCCATTGTCACTACTCCTTTCTTCGTTGAAACAATAATAAGACAGATCAAATATCATTTCTTTTACAAAAATCCTGTTGAAACATTTCACAGCTTTTACGCTTACCCGCATACCTTCCAGATATGACAGGTCTACTGTCCCATCCAGTCTGTAAATAGGAAGATTACGAAATTTGCTGTACATACGATCCGCTTTCATAGTACAGAATCGTCTCTGTACCGTTTTATTCCTGCGATAAAATGAGAAATAAATGGTTACAGTGTGTTTCTTTTTATCAAGTGTATAATCTGTTATCGTTCCATGACGATATTTCATATCTTCGTTTGCCTCCTTTAAATTCTTTAAAATTAATCTGTTTATTCAGATGCCTTGTTTTTTTCATCTATTTTGTATCTCGCGATTTCACCTTTGTATTCTTTGCCTGCCTAAACTTCGGGCTTCTCAAACTTGATTTGCACTATTACACTCCTTTCGCATCCCTTTGCGCTAAGGGATGCTAACTTCATATTTAAGCTGATCAACTTATATTTTCTATTATAACACCGAGGTTTTGAAGAAAATTTATTATTATTTGCTATCATTCAGTCATATTATATAACTATTAGTAATATACTGATTACTAAGGATTCAGTGTTTCTTCTCTAATTGCTATCAAGCACACATTACTAACGCAATCCTTGATGTCAATACCCTATTTTAATTTTTTTAGGAGAATTATCTATGATTGAAAATGAAAGCAAAACAAGATCCCCAAAATCACAAGGTGTCATCAATGGCAGATCAAAAAAATCTACTATTAGAAAACGCCGTAAAATATGTCGTATGCTTGCCGCTGATGAGTCAAATAATCTAAAGACCAAAAAGGACTTTTTGGAAAAATACCGTCAAAAGCTAGTTGAAAAAAAAATCGATCCCATCCCATCAGATCAAACGTTAAAAAAGGATATGGACGACTGCAAGATAGATTTCAAATATGGAATAGCACGAATTTCAACGGACGATACAATATTTGATTCATTGGGATATGATATAAATTATTCTTTAAGACAGATGCGTCTCATTTATGGCAGCAATGACATCACTTTACTTAATACATATGCTAAACCTATGCTATACCCAAAGACTCTTAAAGGTTTTTTGTCTCCCTTAGATGAACTGATTGCCAATACAAGCACAGAAGAAAATATTTCTTCTTCAAACACTGACACTGCAACCAAATCAAAAAAAATAGCGAAAAACTTTCTCATGTACTTGCATTTTATTTTAGATAAAAAAGGATTTGAAGATCTCATAGAAGATGCTTTTTGTAAAGACTGTAGTACACCACCCTATTTTCTGTATATTGATAAACACAGCTATTGTGTAACTATTGTATTCGAATATGAAAACTTAGAAACAATAATGAAAAAGACATACGATATAATAAAAAATTGTCCATATTAAAATCTATACACAAAATGGCTCTTTCTGGCGAAGCAGAAATGCACAGTCCCCGAAAATTCCCCAAAAGGGAACCACAACCCTTTTTTACTGAAAAAGAAAGAGCCGTTTTGTGTCTCATTATATTAAACCGATTATAACGCTCACTTTGAATAGACCACCGTAATCCCATAGTCATTCGTAATCAGATACAGTTCCTCAAACCATTCCATTCCTCCATATCTACATATAACACTCTTCATCTCTTCTGTTCCATATCGAAGTCCATACTCTTCCAATAACCTATGATACAAGATTTCCGTATCATCCATATCTTTCTCCGGCAACAGCAGAAGTACATAGCCCCCATCATCCTTATCTACATCCCGTTCCATTCCGTATTCTGCATCCAGAATTTCAGCGATATGCTCTACTGTCCTTATCACTTCCTGCGGTATTTTATATTTTTCCTGCATATCCAATAAATTCTGTATCTGTGCCACTCTCCATATTTTTTCTACCATACCTGTTATATCCCTCCCACCTGCAATTTCAAAATCCTGCATAAAAATCAGCATCATGCAAAATATCAGATAAAATTTATATCACCACTCTCCAGTGAATATCTATATACCCTTTCAGATAACACTGCTTCCTCAAAATCCAGTAATTCTTTTCTATTTCGGGAAAACTCCTGCAATTCCGACAGGTCGAACACATTATCTTCGGGAATAACAAGGACCTCATAAATACTGACCGGAACAATATAAAGAAAACTACTATATATTTCCTTTGCTAAGTCTCTTAATCTACCTGTATCAAGCATTGCAGAATGATGCCCATTGCTCATTGCGAATATCTCATAGCCTGATTCCTCCGCCGAGAACTCCACTCCTTTTACCATACAATCTTTCTTTGTATTCTCACTGGCAGTCTGAAACAATTCCTCCTCACCGACATCACACATTCCCTTTTGAATATTTACCGCAAGAGAAAAACACCTGTCTTCAGTACTCACCTCCAGAACAAGTACAGGTACTACAGCCAGGTCGAGAAATGGGTGATAAACCAGATTATCTAAAAATCCATTATATCTCTCATACGGAACAAGCCGAAGATACACGCTTGCTTTCATTTCGTCAAAAGGAAAATCTTTTTTATCCAGTTTTTTATATCTGTCATATACAGTCCAAAATCCCAGTAAAATATCATCTAAACCGCTTTTACCATAGTCTGTGCCGGATGCTTCCACACATACCACTGGGGCAAACAGTGGGTTCTCTCCTATGATGATCTCAAAAATCTTCTGTCCGTCCGCCTTTGTCACTGCATGAATGATAACCCTTTCTTCTGTCTTTTCCTCTGCTGATTGTTGCAGTTGTTCTAAAAATACGCTTAACTCTGTTTGTCTGTCTGAATACATATGCGCTCCTTTCCGAATCATAAAAACAGGAGCAAAACCATCTGTTGGCTTTGCTCCCCATATTTATCACAAATACTATGTATGAAATTTTTATTTCAACACATCTCACTGACACTCAAAACTCAACTGTTGCACACAAAAAAGTCCCCTGCTACTTTTTCTATAAAGTAACAGAGGACTTTTTTATTCATATCTGTAAATAATCAAACTACTATTTACTCAGCTTCCAGTGTATTACTTGCTGTTAATAGCCGCCTGGGCAGCCGCCAACCTTGCGATCGGTACCCTGAACGGTGAACAGGAAACATAATCCAGTCCAATATGGTGGCAGAATTCCACGGAAGAAGGATCTCCGCCGTGCTCGCCGCAGATACCGCAGTGCAGCTCGGGCCTTGTCTCCTTACCTTTCTTGATCGCCATCTCCATCAGAAGGCCTACGCCGTTCCTGTCGAGTTTCGCAAACGGATCGTTCTCGAATATCTTCGCCTTGTAATAAGCTTCCAGGAACTTGCCCGCATCGTCTCTGGAGAAGCCGTATGTCATCTGAGTCAAATCGTTTGTACCGAAGCAGAAGAACTCAGCCTCTTTCGCGATCTGGTCTGCTGTCAGGGCTGCTCTCGGGATCTCGATCATCGTACCCACTTCATACTTCAGATCAATACCTGCCGCTTTGATCTCGGCATCCGCTGTCTCCACCACGTTCTTCTTAACGAATTTCAGTTCCTTATCATCGCCGATCAGCGGGATCATGATCTCAGGAACGAGATTCCAGTCGGGATGCGCTTTTTTTACATGGATCGCCGCACGGATCACCGCCTGTGTCTGCATCTTAGCGATCTCAGGGAAAGTAACTGTCAGACGGCAGCCGCGGTGTCCCATCATCGGGTTCATCTCATGCAGAGTATCGATGAACTTCCTGATCTCTTCCATGGTCTTTCCTTTGGCATCCGCCAGTTTTCTGATATCCTCCTCCTCGGAAGGAACAAACTCATGCAGAGGCGGATCCAGGAAACGAATCGTAACAGGGTCGCCTTCCATAGCCTCGAACAGTTTTTCAAAGTCGCTCTGCTGCAGCGGGAGCAGTTTTGCCAGCGCTTCCTCACGCTCTTCGAGCGTATCGGAACAGATCATCTCACGGAATGCATCGATACGATGTCCGCCGAAGAACATATGCTCCGTTCTGCAAAGGCCGATACCTTCTGCGCCGAGTTCACGTGCCTTCTGTGCATCTGAAGGTGTGTCAGCGTTTGTGCGGACTTTCAGGACACGATATTTATCTGCCCATTCCATGATCCTGCCGAACTCACCTGCGATGGTTGCATCCACCGTGGGGATCGGCCTGTCATAAATATTCCCGGTAGTACCATCAAAGGAGATCACATCGCCCTCATGGAATTCCTGCGCGCCGATGCGGAATACTTTATGCGCTTCGTCCATCTCGATCGCGGAACAGCCGGATACACAGCAGGCGCCCATACCACGCGCAACCACTGCCGCATGGGAAGTCATACCGCCGCGGACAGTCAGGATACCCTGCGCCGCCTTCATGCCTTCGATATCTTCCGGGGAGGTTTCCAGACGTACCAGAACAACCTTCTCGCCCTTTGCCGCCCATTTCTTTGCGTCATCCGCCGTAAAGACGATCTTGCCGCAGGCTGCGCCGGGTGCTGCCGCCAGCCCCTTTGCCACGGGGATCGCTTTGCTGATCACGTAGCTGTCAAACTGGGGATGCAGCAGAGAATCCAGATTTCTCGGATCGATCATGGAAACTGCCTTTTCCTCGGATATCATGCCTTCATCCACCAGATCGCAGGCAATCTTCAGGGCAGCCTTCGCCGTTCTCTTGCCGTTTCTGGTCTGCAGCATGTATAAATGCTTGTCCTCAATCGTAAATTCCATATCCTGCATATCGCGGTAATGATCTTCCAGCTTCGCACAGATGTTCACAAACTGGTCATATACTTCCGGCATGCTCTTTTGCAGTTCCCTGATCGGCTGAGGAGTACGAACGCCGGCAACCACGTCTTCGCCCTGCGCATTTAACAGGAACTCACCCATCAGCTCCTTCTCGCCGGTAGCGGGATTACGCGTGAAGGCAACGCCTGTGCCGGATGTATTGCCCATGTTGCCGAACGCCATCATCTGTACGTTGACTGCCGTTCCCCAGGAATATGGGATATCGTTGTCGCGGCGGTATACATTCGCACGGGGGTTGTCCCAGGAACGGAACACGGCTTCGATCGCGCCGATCAGCTGTGCCTTCGGATCATCAGGGAAATCCGCGCCGATCTTGGATTTATATTCTTCTTTAAACTGATTTGCAAGCGTCTTTAAATCGTCAGCGGTAAGCTCCACATCCTGCTTCACGCCTCTTTCCAGTTTCATACGGTCGATCAGTTCTTCAAAGTATTTCTTGCCGACTTCCATCACAACGTCGGAATACATCTGGATAAATCTTCTGTAGCAGTCCCATGCCCAGCGGGGATTGCCGGATTTTCTGGACAGCACTTCCACCACTTCTTCATTCAGGCCCAGGTTCAGGATCGTATCCATCATACCGGGCATAGACGCTCTTGCACCTGAACGGACAGATACGAGCAGCGGATTTTCCTTATCGCCGAATTTCCTGCCGGTAATCTCCTCCATCTTCTCTATATACTCCATGATCTGGCCGGTGATCTCGTCATTGATCTTTCTGCCGTCCTCATAATATTGAGTACATGCCTCTGTCGTAATCGTAAACCCCTGAGGAACCGGAAGACCCAGATTCGTCATCTCTGCAAGATTCGCGCCCTTTCCTCCCAGAAGTTCGCGCATATTTGCATTACCCTCAGTAAACAAATAAACCCATTTTGCCATACTTTCTCTCCTTTTCTTTACATACAGCTTTTTTAACACAAACAGTATATCATATTCTGCCCCAAATGCGTCTATTTTTTTACAAAAAAGTAATATTTTCCCCCAACTCAAGAAAATTTTACCAATTTTACGCACAGAAGAAACATTTTAAATATCGTTTTCTCCTTGAAAAAGCAAAAGGTTTATGTATAATAGAGAGGTAGCCCCGTAATAAAGCAAAAATAAGCTGTTTGCAGGTTGTAGAAAGGCATAGGTATAAAGATGATAAGTGCAAATAATGTAACCTACAGAGTAGGGAAAAAAGCCCTGTTTGAGGATGTCAATATAAAATTTACGGAAGGAAACTGCTACGGCATCATCGGTGCCAACGGCGCGGGAAAATCTACCTTCTTAAAGATCCTTTCCGGTGAGCTGGAAACCACAAACGGCGATATCGCGATCACCCCCGGCGAGCGCCTCTCCGTACTGGAACAGGATCACTTTAAATATGACGACTACACCGTAATGGACACGGTGATCATGGGCAATGCCCGCCTCTATGAAATTATGAAAGAAAAGGACGCGCTCTACGCCAAAGAGGATTTTTCCGACGAGGACGGCATCCGCGTAAGCGATCTGGAAGCGGAATTTGCGGAGATGGACGGATGGGATGCGGACACCAATGCCGCAATGCTCTTAAACGGCCTCGGCATCGATGCGGAACTCCATACCGCGCAGATGTCCGATCTGGACGGCAGTCAGAAAGTAAAAGTCCTGTTGGCAAAGGCACTTTTCGGCAATCCGGATATCCTGCTTTTGGATGAGCCCACAAACCATCTGGATCTGGATGCCATCAACTGGCTGGAAGAGTTTCTGATCAATTTCCCAAATACCATTATCGTGGTCTCCCACGACCGGTATTTCCTGAACAAAGTCTGCACCCACACCGCGGACATCGACTACGGCAAGATTGAATTGTTCGCAGGCAACTATGACTTCTGGTACGAGTCCAGCCAGCTGATCTTAAAGCAGCGCAAGGAAGCCAACAAGAAAAAGGAGGAACAGATCAAGGAGCTGCAGGAATTTATCTCCCGCTTCTCCGCCAACGCTTCCAAATCCAAGCAGGCGACTTCCAGAAAACGGGCGCTCGAAAAGATCCAGCTCGACGACATCCGTCCCTCCAGCCGCAAGTACCCCTACATCGATTTCCGTCCCGAGCGCGAGATCGGCAACGATGTACTGCTTGTGGAAAATCTTTCCAAGACCATTAACGGAGAGAAAGTGCTGGACAATATATCCTTTATTGTGGGACATGACGACAAGATCGCCTTTGTGGGCGGAAACGAACTGGCAAAGACCACCCTGTTCCAGATCCTGACAGGCGAGATGGAACCCGACGAAGGCTTTTATAAATGGGGCGTGACCACTTCCCAGGCTTACTTCCCCAAGGACAGCAACGCGGAATTTGACAACGATTATACGATCACCGAATGGCTCACCGCCTACTCTCCCGTGAAGGATGTGACCTATGTCCGGGGGTTCCTCGGCCGTATGCTCTTTGCCGGGGATGACGGCGTGAAAAAAGTAAAGGTATTATCCGGGGGCGAGCGGGTACGGTGCCTGCTGTCCAAGATGATGATCAGCGGCGCAAACTGCCTGATCTTCGACGAGCCTACCAACCATCTTGATATGGAATCCATCACGGCGTTAAACGAAGGCATGAAAAAATTCCCGGGTGTGGAGCTGTTCTCCTGCCATGACCATCAGGTCGTACAGACCACGGCAAACCGCATTATGGAGATCCTGCCAAACGGCTCCCTGATCGACAAAATCACCACCTACGATGAGTATCTGGAAAATGATGAAATGGCAAGGAAGAGGACAATCTACACCAAGACCGCTTCCGACGAGGAAGACAACTGACAAACGCCGAAAAACGAAGGCGAAACGGGCAACGCCCCATGAAAGGAGAAAACCATGTACCTCTTTTTTACTGATCTGGACGGCACACTGCTCAACGATGAAAAACAGATCACACCAAAAACGCTGGAAGCTATAGATGCCTATATTTCAGCAGGCAATAAGTTTATCATCACCTCCGGCAGGCCCTTTAACAATATCCGGGAAGTGGCAAAGCGGACCGGACTTGACAAATATCAGGATCTTTTGCTGATCTGCTATAACGGTTCCATGATCTATGACTGCGGGCTGGAGAAACCGCTGGTGGATCTGCGGCTTGATCCGAAGGACGCGCTGCACATTATCGATACCGCAGAAGAAATGGGGCTCCACTGTCAGACCTACTCCTCCACAAAAGTAATCTGCAGGCATCATGACATCGAATCGGACTACTATAAAAAGCAGACCCAGATGGATTATATTTATGACGATGACATCCTTGCCTGTCTGGACGAAGCTCCCCACAAAGCGCTGGCTATCTCCATGAATGACCGTGAGAAACTGGAAAGGTTAAATGAGAAACTCACCCCCTGGATGGAAGGGAAACTGACTACCGTTTTCTCCTGTCCGGAATATCTGGAGTTTGTGGACTGCCGCTCCGGCAAGGGAAGCGCCGTAAAATATGTCTGCGACCTGTATCATGTGCCGGTTTCGGACGCCTACGCCGCAGGGGACGCCAACAACGATTTCTCCATGCTGACGGCAGTGGGCAACAGCATCGCCATGATAAACGGCAGTGATGAAGTAAAAGCAGTATCTTCCATCATCACCACCGAAGATAATAACCATGACGGACTGGCTGATATACTGTTTCGTCTGGCTGGAAAATAAAGCTTTAAAAACCCGCACCGCCACAGGCAGACTGCGGCGGTGCGGATTTTCTTTTTATTTAATTCTTTTTATCATTTTCCTATTTCATCTTCAAGCTTTTCCATTCTCTATATTCCAGATGTTTTTAAAGATATACCATAGCCGTCAGCACCAGAAAAAGCCCCATCAAAATACTGATGATCCCCGATGCCATATTAAAGTTCCTTTTATTACAATAATACTGGTTCTGCGCAGGCGGCACCGCCGAGTAGGGCACCTGCATGGCATCCAGCATGGCGAGGAAATCCGCCGCCCGTTTGCTCATATATTCATGCAGCCCGAAACTGACGGTCTGGGCGAACCAGTGTTTTGCCACCTGCAGGTTGTTCATATTGTATTCCAGCCTGCCCATATAATAGCAATACCTGACAAACTCATAACGGCTCCCCAGCCTGCCCGCCGCATACAGGTTCATCATATCCGCCTTGATCCTGTCATTTTTACCCGCAAACATCATATCCCGGAAGTTCAGTTCCTGCAAAAGGGCGATTGCCTGCGCCTGCAGTTTCCTCTTCACCTGAGGATTATGAATCCAGTTGTTGCGGAAAGCGTCCATGCACACATGAAAATTCTGCATATCCTCCAGTTCCCCGTAAAAGCGGCACCAGAAATAATCGTACATCATCCTCGCCCTGTTGTTGCAAAGTTCGTACTTCGGTTTCATCTCCATCAGGTTCTGATAAGCCGCGTCGAAATCCCCCATCACCAGATAGGCATCGGTGCGGTTGATGCGCTGGCTGCGCCGCATGCCCGGAAACTGAAACCTCTCCAGATATTTCACACATTCCAGATAGGCGTCAAAATCGCACTCCTGAGTGGCTATCATCTGCAGGCTGTAATTGCGCATCATGACCATCATGAAATACACATATAACAGCCAGAACAGCAGCAGCATAATCCCGACCGGATTATAGTAGGGCGTATAAACCTTCTGGTATGTACGATGCAGAAAACTTCCCTCGGATACCACAAACACAACTGCCACAGGCCAGATCAGCGTCATCAGCACATGAAGCGCCTTGACCCGCCTGACATTTTTTCTTACCATATTTGTTCTTGTCATTGATCTTTTTTATCCTTCTAACCTTCCACTATCAGATATCGCCCGTCTCCGATCTCGAAGACTTCCGAGGCTTCCAGAATGTTCTCCGCATCCGCCTCCTCCGTATCTATTCCCTGTTCTTCAAAATACTCCAGTACCTCATCTGCGGATTCGGCGATCACCGCCATGCACTCCTCCAGAAATGCCTCCGCTTCACTCTCGTTCTCCACCACGTCCTCCGGAAATAACTGCCTTTGATTTTCTAAAAAACAGAGAACGGCAGCATCATCATACTCGTAAGTCATACTTTTTACCAACCTTTCCTCGTTATCCTGAAAAATGAAAAATACACAGGCTCAGATTCCGCTTCAGCCTTCCACATGCATCTCCGGGATAAATACCCGCTCTCCGGCGCCGCCCCTCTCCTGTTTCACAAGTTCGCCCGCCTCGAGGCAGAACGTATCCTGCGCGCAGAAGGGCTCCTGAATACGCCGGTTTACTTTCTCATAATTCCCTTCCGGCATCAGCGTATGCGCCTTCATATTATCTTTTAACTGGCATTCCAGAATATGCATCACTTTCTGTTTTAATCCCTCTTTTTCCACCGGGAACATGATCTCCACACGGCGCTCTAAATTCCTCGGCATCCAATCGGCGCTGGCGCAGTAGATTTCCGGCTTGCCGTCATTCTCAAAATAGAAGATCCGGGCATGCTCCAGAAAATTTCCCACAATGGAACGCACCGTGATATTTTCGCTGACACCCGGGAT